>Ga0315339_1001120_pt1 | contig 25818 bp, 23 predicted proteins | sample ASW17metaG_FD_204514 | JGI IMG/M metagenome (GOLD analysis project Ga0315339, IMG submission 204514) | Ammonia-oxidizing marine archaeal communities from Pacific Ocean, United States - ASW #17 | ecosystem: Environmental > Aquatic > Marine > Oceanic | place: USA: California | collected 2016-12-05 | reverse complement strand
CCGTCTAAGGTGGACCGTAGTGCTGCCTATGCTGGCCGCTATGTGGCCAAAAATATTGTGGCTGCCGGTTTGGCCGATCGTTGTGAAATCCAAATTTCCTATGCCATTGGCGTCAGTGAACCGACATCCATCTCCATCAACACCTTCGGCACCGGCAAGCTCACTGACCAGGAAATAGTGCTGTTAGTCCGCGAGCATTTCAGTCTAACCCCATCAGGCTTAATTAAAATGCTGGATCTTAAGCGGCCGATCTACCTACAAACAGCGGCCTATGGCCACTTTGGCCGCGAATTGCCTGATTTTACCTGGGAAAAAACGGACAAAGCCGACCTGCTTCACAAGGCCCTATAACCCTAATAAACGCCATCCTGAACTTGATTCAGGGTCAGTTTGAAAAAAAACATGGAACCAGAAATGACCACCTTCACAGACTACAAAGTTGCCGACATCTCCCTAGCCTCCTGGGGCCGCATGGAAATCGACATCGCAGAAACCGAAATGCCCGCCCTAATGGCATTACGCACCAAGTACGCCGCACAAAAGCCCCTAGCCAATGCCAAGATCATGGGCTGCATCCACATGACCATTCAAACGGCCGTGCTAATCGAAACTCTAGTCGATTTGGGCGCCGAAGTACGCTGGTCTTCATGTAACATTTTCTCTACCCAAGACCACGCCGCAGCCGCCATTGCCGCTGCAGGCATTCCTGTATTTGCTTGGAAAGGTGAAACAGAGCAAGAAGCCGAATGGTGCATCGAACAAACCATCGTTAAAGATGGCAAAGACTGGGGTGCTAACATGATCCTAGACGACGGTGGTGATTTAACCCTGATGCTGCACGAGCAGTTCCCAGAAATCCTAGCCAACTGCCACGGCATCTCTGAAGAAACCACCACCGGGGTACACCGCTTACAAGAAATGCTAGAAGCAGGCACCTTAAAAGTCCCTGCCATCAACGTCAACGACGCCGTCACCAAGAGCAAGAACGACAACAAATACGGCTGTCGTCACTCGCTAAACGACGCCATCAAACGCGCCACAGACCACCTTCTAGCGGGCAAAAAAGCCCTAGTCGTGGGTTACGGCGACGTAGGCAAAGGTTCTGCTGCATCGTTACGCCAAGAAGGCATGATCGTAAGGATCACCGAAATCGACCCCATTTGCGCCATGCAAGCCTGCATGGACGGCTTTGAAGTGGTCTCACCTTACCTTAACGGCAACAACACCGGTGAGCTCAGCTGCATCAACACACTGGTGATGGGCACCACGGACCTCATCGTCACCACCACCGGCAACACCAACGTGTGTGATGCCAACATGCTGAAGACCATTAAAAACGGTGCTGTAGTCTGTAACATCGGCCACTTTGACAATGAAATCGACACCGCCTTCATGCGTGAAACATGGCAGTTTGAAGAAATTAAGCCCCAAGTACACAAGGTATACCGCTCAGGAGATAACAAAGGTGATTTTATTATTCTCTTGTCCGAAGGCCGCCTAGTCAACCTAGGCAACGCCACAGGCCACCCATCTCGTATTATGGACGGCTCCTTTGCCAACCAAGTATTGGCACAGATGCACCTATGGGAAGCCAAGTTCGCCAACCTAAGTGCAGCAGACAAGCAAGCCAACCTATGGCTAAAAGTATTACCTAAAAAGCTAGACGAAGAAGTCGCAGCCGACATGGTAGCCGGTTTTGGTGGTGTGATCACCCAACTAACGGCAACCCAGGCTGATTATATCAATGTGGATGCGGCAGGGCCCTTTAAGCCTGAAAGTTATAAGTATTAGTAGGTTAGCATAGGGCGTATTGCTATTGGCGCGGCATCGATTTTTGGGTGGTAATGGTGATAAGTGCTCTTACCGAATGTTAAAAATCATGCAGTCTATAAATACATTGGAAAAGAATTTATTACTTTCTAAGCAACTTGTTAGAAATAACAAAGGGACAATAACATGAGTATTTGTGCGGTTATTATGGCTGGTGGATCAGGCACTCGTTTGTGGCCTTTATCTAGAGCTGCACATCCAAAGCAGTTTTTGGCTTTAAATGGCGAAGAAACGATGCTTCAGGCTACGGTCAAACGATTGGATGGCCTTAATATTCAATCGTCAGTTACCATCTGCAATGAAGAGCATCGTTTTTTCGTAGCTGAACAGTTGCGTGAAGTAGGCATGCTAGGCTCAATTATTCTAGAGCCCGTCGGGAAAAACACGGCACCTGCAATTGCCTTAGCAGCCCTTGCATCACAAGATAATCCCCTTCTATTGGTGCTTGCTGCTGATCATGTGATTCAAGATGAAGTTGCGTTTACCAAGGCAGTGTCTGACGCTATACCCTTAGCGGAAGCCGGTCAGTTAGTCACCTTTGGAATCGTTCCAAAAGAACCCCACACTAGTTATGGTTATATCAAGGGGGGGGAAAAAAAAGGCCCTGGTTTTACCGTAGATATGTTTGTAGAAAAACCCTCAGCTGAGGTGGCTCAAGAGTATTTTAGTTCAGGGGAGTATTACTGGAATAGCGGTATGTTCCTATTTAAGGCAAGTCGCTACCTTGAAGAATTGAAAAAATTCCGCCCAGATATTTACCAAGCTTGCGAAGCTGCGATGGTTGAAACTAGGTCTGACTTAGACTTTTTGAGAATTAATAAAGAAAAATTTGGAGCATGTCCTAGTGAATCAGTTGATTACGCGGTTATGGAAAACACAGCCGATGCGGTTGTGGTGCCGATGGATGCCGGTTGGAGTGATATAGGGTCTTGGTCATCACTTTGGGATGTGAGTAAAAAAGACGGTAATGGAAACGTCACTCACGGGGATGTCATACTTCATAATTCCAATAACTCCTATGTCAGAAGTGAAAATAAATTAGTTGCTGTTATTGGAGTAGATGACTTGGTTATTGTCTCCACGAAAGACGCACTTATGGTTGCGCACAAAGATGTGGTTAATGACGCGAAAATCATCGTTCAGCGATTAAAAGATAATTTGCGTAACGAGTGGAGATTCCACCGAGAAGTTTATCGCCCATGGGGTAAATATGACTCCATTGATGTGGGCGATCGTTATCAGGCCAAACACATTACTGTGAAGCCCGGAGAAAAGTTAAGTATGCAGATGCATCACCATCGGGCAGAACACTGGGTGGTTGTATCCGGCACTGCGAGAGTAACAAATGGAGATAATATTTTTTTGTTATCTGAAAATGAATCTACCTATATACCGATTGGTGTTGTACATGCCCTTGAGAATCCTGGAAAAGTAGAGCTTGAGTTAATTGAAATTCAATCTGGATCCTACTTGGGTGAGGACGATATAGTCCGGTTGCAAGATAGGTACGGTAGGAAATTTGGAGATTAACAATACTCTTTTTCGGCTTTATCAGCAAAAGATACTAATAATATTTGCATGTGAAAATTTTCTGAATCAAATTAAGGAAGAAGTCTATTATGATTGTAACAATAACCGGTGGTTTGGGGTATCTCGGTGGAGAGCTAGTAAGCCTGTTAGCCGCAGATGCTTCGGTAAAAAGAATAAACATTATTGATAAAGGGCTTTATGGTGTAACTCATTTATCTTCGGTACTTAGCGGAAAAATAAATCTCTATATCAAAGATATTAGGGATGTTAGCGCTATAGCGCCGGTAATAACCTCGTCCGACGTAGTAGTCCACTTGGCTAGCCTTGTTGGTGCTCCCTTGGTTGATCGAAAACCTGTTGAAGCTTATGAAACCAATATTGTAGGAACTAAATGCATAACTGATTTAATCTCCTCGTCACAACGTTTTATTTTTGCGAGTACCGGTAGTAGTTACGGAAAAGTAGATGGAATTTGCACGGAAGATAGGACAAAAATATCACCCTTGAGCTCTTATGGAAAACATAAAGCTGAAGGTGAGATTATTGTGCGTGAAAAAAATGCTATTTCACTTCGCTTTGCGACAGTGTACGGCCTTTCTTTTAGGACTCGCGATGATTTATATATTCATAGTATGATTCAGAAGGCGTTAATTGATCGCAGTGTCGTGCTTTATCAGGGTGACGCAAGTCGAACCTTTATGCATGTCAGTGATGCTGCAAAGGCCGTCAGACATTTTATAAAAATGTCTGACGTACCACATGATGTGTTCAATGTCGGTGATCCTGCTTTATCATATACCAAGCGTGAAATCTGTAATTTAATAGCCGACTATACACCATTTACAATTGTAGAAGACTCATATGCCGCTGATGTCGATCAGCGAGACTATGCTGTTTCGTATGACAGGATCATGGAAACGGGTTTTAATTGTGAAAAAGTTCTTAATTCGCAGGTAGAAGTGATAATGGATTATTATAAAGCACGATTTGATAGTGGATACTTAAATGGATAATAATATGAATAATGAAAACTACATAACTGTCATGTCATGTTTTTTATGTAATTCACAAGACTTAAAGAAAATATTTGCAGTTGATGAAGTATGCCTGACCGGATATTTTCCCCTAAAAAATGAAAGTGATCCTATTAAAACACCTGTTAGCCTTGTGCAATGTAATTGTTGCAAGAACATACAGGCTCGAGAACTTGTCGAACCTGATTTAATGTTTCGAGATTATTGGTACAGGTCTGCAACCACGGAAACAATGAGGCAGCATCTTGAAGATATAGTTGATAGATTTGGTAACTCTGGTGGCACCATACTTGATATTGGATGTAATGATGGAACCTTATTAAGTACCGCAAAGAAAAGAGGGATGGATATTTGGGGAGTAGAGCCATCAAGCGCTTTAAATGATGCCCCACTTGAAGTCAAAGAAAAGTCGATTAGTGCTTTTTTTGGCAGTGATGAGAGCGATATGTTTTTAAAAAAATCAAACGTTAAATTTGATTTAATCACTGCGATATCAATGTTCTATGATGTGCCAGAACCTTTAGAATTTATTAAAAAAGCCGGAGATTTGCTAGCCCCAGAGGGAATTATTGTAATTGAGGTCAATTATGCAGTAAGTTTCTTCGAGCGACAAAATGTCGATATGTTAGGGCAAGAACATTTGATTTATTACTTCATAAAAACGTTTTCTAGTTTGGTTGCTGATGCCGGCTTAAGCGTAAACGATGCCTATTTGACCGATATGAATGGAGGTAATATAACCTTTACTATATCCAAGTCTGCACATGAAACAGATAGGTACAAATTATTAGTTGATGATGAAGTATCTTGGTTGGAAACGTTTGACTTTGATGGTTTTGAAGGGACTGTAAAAGCTGGGTTTGATAAATTTAAAGACAGATTAGTCACCATTTCAGAGACACATAATGTAAAGGTGCTGGGCGCTTCGACGCGAGGAGCTATGATTATCCAAATGCTGGGTCTTGATACAACAGTTATACGTTCTGCGGTTGACCTTCAGAGGAACAAAGTTGGTCGTAGAATCCCTGGTACCGATATAGAAATAGAATTTGATGCCGATCATGAAACTCCGGATTATTATTTGGTAATGCCTTATCAGTTTAAAAATGAAATAATTGTTAGATATACTGATTTTATGAAGAATGGCGGAGGCCTACTCTTTTATAGGCCTGCTCAGGAAGTCATCACCTTCGATGATATTACAGAAAGTATAAAATATACCCCTATAATCTAGCCTTTGTCAGGCAAAGGTAAATAATGTGATGTCGCCTTTGTACGGCTAATGCTGATGAGACTAGTGCTTTTAGTAATGTTCTCGGACATCGATTGAGTATGTCATACTGGAACAGGAATGATTCTAAAGTACCAATGTAGTCTATAATGTACACTCAATTCATTTCAATTTTGAGGCTCGTAAAGAGGTGATAAGTGTGAGATACAATTCTGGTATAGATGTGCGGTCACATGTGGTTAACACTACCACCCTTTTAGCTATTTTCGCATTTTTATGCGGGTTTCTCGCTAGCCAAAGGTTTGCTTTAGGGGCGTTGAGTTCTTATATTTGTGTCCTCCCCTACGCACTTTTTGTTTGGTATTTGGTTTCTAATAAGCTCGATACTGCTTTAAGTTTTCTTGTTGTGTCACTATTTCTTGCTACTGACAATGGCGGGGGTGCATACCCTGAAACACCTAGTGCCATACGGTACTTAATTTACATCAGTTGTGTATTTATGTTGGGTTGCCTTAGCAGGCCTAAGGTAGAAGCAAAAACCTTGTTTTTTCTAGCTACGTTATTTTTCGTGTTGCTAGCGATAACCTACAGTTCTGACATGGTGGCCTTTGATGCCAATACTTTTCGAAGAGACGTATCTGCTCTTATAATTTTATCGTTAGCTCTGCTTTATCGCGGTAAAACAACACTTTCGCTCCCACTTCTGTACTGCACTACATTCGGCTATCTCATTGGCGAATTGCTGAATATTGCTTGGTTTTTCAGTTACCACAATGATTATTTAAATTACAATGGTCTCAAAGCCTTTATTGTGTTTCCATTTTTATATGCAGTATTCTTTAAACGAAATTTAATATTGTCAGTAACTTTGTTTTTTTTGACGTTTTTAGTGCTGGTTAATTATGGATCTAGAATGCTAGTAAGCTCCTTTGTAGGTTTACTGTTAGTTTCTTTTTTAGTCAATAATATTAGTAATTATGGACGTATTTTGGTTATAGCAATTATCACATCCTCTGTGGTAATTACTTTTTACTTTATCGGGGTCCGACTGGTCGATTTAGATGTATTGCCTCATAAAACTTTGAGGTTTGTTTTTGATATATTAACTAATGTTGAGGAAGTCGACTTTATTGGCGCAATAAAGCTATTGGACCCCGTGAGATTTGCAGAGCACCAGATGTTTTTTTCCAGACCTGTTGCTGAAGTGATATTTGGAAGTGGACTTGGGTCTGGGATGGTAGATACAACAGGGCTGCTTGCAAATGTAGGATTTAACCAAACTGCATTTTCGGATGAAGAGCTAATAAGTTCTTTATTTTTCGGGTTCCATGATTACTGGATTGATTTTGGCCTTCGGTTTGGGTTTGTTGTGGTTATTTATATGTTGTATCTGGTCAGCATTGGACAAATGTTAAAGGGTCGTATGATCTGTGGAATCTTATTCGGCCTATTATTAATTAATACGACTTTTGCGACATCAGGAATGATTTTCACTGCACTTATCATAAAGTTTTACCCAGCCAGCAGGAGTTCGCTAATGGAGACTAACACCAGGCCATTAAGCCAATGATAGTAATAGATTGGATTTCGACTCCTAACCATAGAAATTTTAACAGAGCATTCTTTGGAGCAATTAAACAGCAAATTACTAGCTGTCTCGTGTTTTCTGAAAAATTAGTTATTCCAGAGGTTAGGTGTGAATTGCTAGAGGCCTCGGAAACCAGATTTCGTAAGGCTTTATATATATTGAAGTTGATATTAGTTTATAGGAACTCCAATATTTTATTACTTACTTATGATCCGCTATTTTTGCCACTAATGCTTCTAATTAAACGCCAGATTATTGTGTTTGAACATAATACAACGCCCGAAGAAGGTTCGTGGGTCAAAGTCTTGTGGCAGAGAATGTTGTATAGAAAAGTGCGAAGGTTGGCCCAGTTTCCTGGACAGTATGAAAGGCTAGCCACGCTGGGTCAGAACGTGACATATATCGGTTCCCCCCTGCAAAAGATTGACATGAAATATTCTGTAAGAGGGAGTAGTAGTAATAGTAATGTGTATGCCGCACCAAGCTGTCGTGCGGATGTAGAGTTAGTATACAAGTATGCCCACCTTTTTGCAGGCAGTGAGATAGTTGTCAAAAGGTTGTCCGGCGGAAAAAGTGACACAAGTGAATCTTTGTCTGTGAAATTGACATCTGTCGACAGAATTGAATTTCAGTATTCCGGCAAGCCTCTAGACGCCATATTAGTTACAGTTGATTCTAGTATTCGCGGAACCGGGTGGTTTAATGAGGCGATATCAAACAATATTCCAATTGTTATTTTAAACCCTAAGGCACTCCAGCTATTTATAGAGACTTTCCCTAAGTATCCTTTCGTAGACATAGCCAATTTAAATGGATCAAATGATTTTAAAAAAGAGCTCAAGGCCATTGAAATGATTTCCAAATATAATTATGTTTGTAAGCATAACAGTATGATTAACAAGCGGTTTGTCCGTGTTATTCATGACTTAAATATAGATAATAGACACAATGATGGCTAGTGGATTAAACGTCATATTACGACCCCTATTCGTACTTACTAAGAATAATATTTTAATAGCTGGGTTATCTTATGCCTTGACAATCAGCTTGGCGAATTATCTTGGGCCAACCGAATTTGGCCTTTATTCGCTGACTCTATTAATAGCGTCATTACTATCAATAATAATCAATTTTGGAACTGAACAAACGGCCAGTGTAAATTTTTCAAAAAATAAAAACGCGGATTTAATTCTTCATAGGGTGTTATTTATAAGGTTCACAATAGTTGGTGTTTGTCTCATACCGATTACATTTATCTATCAGAATGACTTGCTTATATTATTTTTTATTTTCTCGATTTTATTGTCAAATTTTAACTTGGCTTTTTACTACGAAATTACTCGTGATAATGAAAGATACTCGTATATTTATCTGTGTGAAAGGCTGATATATATCTTAGCTGCTTTTGCCCTTATTTTTACAGGAACGCTTAACCTGACGTGGGTATTCATACTATTGGGAGTGGTGACTACTCTGAGTTATATATTTCAGTATCGAGATGCTTCGGTATATAAAATTATTAAGGGTACAAAGGAGAATGTGTTCACCATTGAATTACTAGCACAAAATTTTCCTTTAATGGTTGTCGGTTTGTCAATGTTTGCTTTTGGCGGTTTTAGCCGCCTGATCTTAGAACAAAAGTTGGGCCAGACAAGTCTAGGTATATATTCGGCTGGCTGGCAATTGATAGCAATAGGAACGATTTTTCAATCTCAAGTCGGTCGTATATGGCGGATTAGAATCTCAGAAACTGTGGTGGCTGGTGATTTAAAGAGCCTTTTAAATGAATTTAAGATGTATTTAGTTTTTGTTATTTGTCCGATGCTGATCTTGAGTCTTGTTTTTTGGCGGTACTCTGACTTGATCGTGGCTACAATTTTTTCAGTTGAGTTCATCGAATTGAGAGATTTAATTCCCTCATTTGGAATTTACTTAGTTGTAATCAGTCTGTCCGGTCTGGTTGATATGCTTTGGATCGCAGTGGAGAAAAATACTAGTTTTATGACAATCAAGATAATATTTAGCTGTATTTTATTATTATTTCTTTGGGGGTTCTCTAATGGTTTTGGAATGCTTGAGTTTGTAAATTTAACTATCGGCGTCCACTTTTGCTCTGTGGTAGCGCTCTTTCTTATATGGCTATTCAAATTTAGGAAGCGGTTGAACTAAAGGGTTTGCTTAATTAACATTGATAGGAGTGTTTATGTCTTTACGTTTTCAAAAGTTATTGGATCAAGGCCATATAGTTATAAAAGATTTTTTTCCTCCCACAATGCTCGATCAGATTAATTCATTGTTCATCAAAGAAGTTGATGTTGAAAATATGCGATCGATGCAGTTGCCTGGATTTAAAATGGGAAATTTGGCGATTAATTCATGTTATTTACATTGCAAGATGTGGGGTTTTTTGATCGATTCGGGGCTGATTGGAGATTTGCAGGGACGATTCCCAAACTACAGGTATGTCAGTTTCGGTGGGAATCTAAACCTGCCCGCCAGTAGAAGGCAGAGACTGCATATTGATAGTGTAGAGCGTAACCTTACTATTAACGTACCACTAGTAGATGTGACAAAAAATAATGGGGCAGTTTCTATCATAGATACGAACTACGTGAAACCACACTCAACGCTAGATATTTTCATGAAAAATTTAGTTCGGCATGAAAAGCAACACTTTTCAAATAAGGGCGATATCATACTAAGGTTTGCCTCGACGTGGCATAGAGGAAATAGGAATCTCTCACAAGAACCAAGGCTTATGATATCTTTTACTTTGCGTGAAAGCTGGCCTTGGGCTCCTGGAAAAGATGATTCAGTATCCAATCTGATTTTTGATAAAACTGAAAACGCACCAGTAAGCTTTTCAGGTAATATTTATCCTAATAATTTTTCTGGCCGCGTCCTAGAGGCTATTGACTTTCGAGTCCCATCAGTCTCCATGACAGCACAGCACGTGAGGAATATTTTGAAAGGGCGCTAGGTGGTGATTTAGATATAGAGTTTGGACCCCCTGCATTTATGTTTGATTGAACGGCATATTTTTAGAATTATTGCACGTTTTGCCTTGGCTGATTTCTTTTAAAATTTCTGGTAAAGGCAATACTCTTACAGACAATATATTAACTCTTCGAGAATTGGTTTGAAAAAAAAAGTCGTAGTACTCCAAAATAAATTACTCCACTACCGCCTTCATTTCTATAAGTTATTAGGAAAGTCGGTGGATTTGACTGTCGTGCACTCCGGCGATTTAAGTGCTTCTCAGGATGGGTTCGTTAATAAAGTCGTTTCGTGCTATAAGGTCGGACCGTTTCGTATCCAAAAGTATAGTTTTTCCGACATTCAGTCAGCTGATGTCGTGATTGGCATGTTTGATCTTTCGTGGTTAACCATAATGTATATATTTTTTCGCTGTAAACTACAAAAGAAAAAGTTTATTTGGTGGGGCCTCGATAGAGGAAATTCAGATCTAGCCTTTAGAGTAAAGCTGCTTGTCTGTAAGTTTAGTGATAGCGTAATTTTTTACAACGATTTGGCCAAAGCTAATGTTGAGCAGATAACAGGGCCTAGCCCTCGATACGAGGTTGCTAATAACACATTTGACGTTGGAGTTAATCTTTTGATCTCTGATATTCAAAATAGCGATAGAAAAAATCTTATTTTTGTAGGTTCATTCGATTATCGGAAACGTTTGGATCTTTTGGTTAAAGGGTTTTCCGAATATCGAGATCTTTTAGAGGACTACCAATTAGTGCTCATTGGCGATGGGGACTGTTTTTATTCAATTAAGACATTGATTTCAAAGCTCCGCTTGGAAGAATCCGTTCGATTAGTGGGGCGTGTTAATGATCCTGCCCAGTTGGCGGCATATTACAGGGATTCTCTGATTTCAGTCTCATATGGACAGGCGGGACTGGCTGTTCTTCAAAGTCTTGGAAATGGTGTTCCATTTGTGACGACGGCTAATGCAATTTCGGGTGGGGAAATTTGTAATATACGGGATGGCATCACAGGATTTCTGGTTAATGGTGGTATTGACTCTTTCTATGAATATATCGTCATGGTCACTCAGGACGAAGACCTCGCCTCTAAGTTAAGGGTTAATGCCTTGAATTACTATAAGCAAAACTGCACTATCGACAGTATGGTAGGTTCTTTTTTGAAGGTGATCGATTGAAACGGGTCCTTCTTAATGGACTGAATTCGACAACTGGGGGTGGTAAAAGCATCCTCGATAACTACTTGTCTTTGCTGGAGGAATCAGATAATAATGATACTTATTTCGTGCTTGTTTCTGATGCCGAAGAATATCAGCGGTTCTCAAATAATCACGTCGAAGTAGTTGATATTAAATGGTTTTTCAAAATCAGTTTTCTATTCCCAATTACGTATAAATATGTATTGCCTCGACTTATTAAATCGCTACGCATTGATGTGATTTTTAATCTGGCCGATATTCCAATTCCGATAAGTGGTGTAAGGCAAGTATTCCTATTTGACTGGCCTTATGCTGTTTATCCTGAGAGTAGTGTCTGGAAATCAATGGATTTAAAAAGCTTCGTAGTGCGCAAAGTGAAATTGAAATTTTTCTCATATTATTTAAAATACATCACGGTAATGATTGCTCAAACGGAAACTATTAAGAATAGATTGATCCGTTTATATGGAGCTAGAGACATAATTGTTGTTCCTAATGCAGTGACGTTGGAGCATAGTAATACTGAAAATTACTTCAATTTCTCAATGCCTAAAGGGAAATTATTACTGTGTCTATCCCACTATTACCCTCATAAAAACTTCGAAATTTTCATACCGCTGGCTAAGGCGATTAAGCGCCTAGCGTTAGACTATAAAATTATCGTGACTATTGAAGCATCACATCATCAGAAAGCTAAAGAATTTCTGAAGCAAGTGAAGCACTTCGGGCTATCAGATATTATTTACAATGTTGGCGTGGTGGAAATGGGAGATGTTCCATCACTCTTTCAGCAGTGCGACGCACTTTTGATGCCGACACTTCTGGAAACCTATTGTCTACCATATGTTGAGGCGATGCAGAATCGAAGACTAATAATTACATCTGATATGGATTTTTCTAGAGATGTTTGTGGTGATGCAGGTATCTATTTTGACCCGTTGGATCATCGCTCAATACTTGAGTCTATCGAGTCGATTTTCTCAAATGGACCGCTTCGGGAACTTAAGCTGACCAAGGGTGAAATGCGGCTGCGTGCTTTAAATTCCTGGCCGACTGTTGTTAATAAATATATTAATATTCTTGGAGGTAGCACAATTGAAGATAAATAACATGTCAAAAAGGGTGTTTGAAAAAATTAAGAAAGATGGACTTCTTTCATTACCTCGCTCTTTTATAATGAAGGTGAAGTACTTTATTTATCAGCCCAAAGTGAAACTGGAAAAAGTTAATTTAAAGCCAATCGCGTTTGGAAATAACTATGGTGGGAAAAGATTTTTTGATTTTGATGAGCTTGTAAATAGCACTGTAGTTAGTTGTGGTTTGGGTGAAGATGCTTCATTTGATGTTGAATTCGCGGCCCGTTACGGGGCTACTATGATCATAGTAGATCCAACACCAAGGGCTATCGATCATTATGAAGAAATAATGGGACGATTAGAAACTGGCGATATTACGCCAAGCAATAGCCATGGGAAGCGAGCAAGTGATTTGTACGACCTTTCAGAGATCTCGCTGAGCCAGTTGGTATTAGAAAAGTTTGCTCTGTGGACTAAGGTGACGAGGCTGAACTTTTTTGCTCCTAAAAATCCCACGCATGTATCTTATTCGATCACCAATTTTCAGAATAATTACTCCCTCAACACCGAGCATGAGCACATCGAAGTCACTACCACTACGCTTCAAATGTTAATCGATAAGTATTCAATTGGTGTCCCCTCTCTACTCAAATTGGATATTGAGGGTGCAGAAATAGAGGTGCTCGAAGATATGTTGCGTAATAGAATTTATCCGATACAAATTGCGGTTGAATTTGATGGATTTAATTTTCCCTGTCGAAAAGCACAGTTAGATTTCGCGCGGATAGATGCCTTACTTAGGCAAAATGGCTATCTTTGCTATGATTTTGATGGGCAAGCAGACTTTCTTTACGTAGCGCATGAGCGAGTTCAAAGAGAGCTAGCAACAAAACTATGAATTTCAGACACGCACTCAATTTGATTTACTCCTTCGGATTCTCGAAGTTTATTCCTGTTTAATAGTTGGAGGATTACGAAGTGACTAAAAGTTTTCAGGTATGTAATCAATGTGTAATGGACACAACCGATTCGGCTATCGCATTCCACGATGGTGTCTGTGATCATTGTCTTACATATGCCAGAGATATTTTGCCTGTATGGAATCTTGGGGAAGGTCGAGAGCGAGAGCTCTCTTCCACTATTGATCAGATAAAAAAGTCAGGAACTGGAAAAGATTTTGATTGTATCCTAGGAATGAGCGGTGGTATTGATAGTTCTTATCTATTGTATTTAGTCACGGAGAAGCTGGGCCTTCGGCCGTTAGTCTTTCACGTTGATGCAGGTTGGAATTCACAAATTGCAGTAAACAATATTGAACGTTTAGTCGATGGATTAGGGCTGGACCTTTATACTGAGGTCATCAATTGGGAGGAGATGAAGGATCTTCAGCTAGCCTTCTTTAAATCGGGAGTGCCTCATATCGACACACCGCAGGATCATGCTTTTTTTGCAACAATGTATAAATTCGCAAAAAAATATGGCATCAAGCATATTTTAACGGGGGGGAATTATTCGACAGAATGTATTCGAAACCCCAAGGAGTGGATGTATTTCCAGTCGGATGTTCGCCAGATAAAAGATATTCACAAAAAATTCGGCACCAAAAAGTTACAGCGGTTCCCTCTCACAAATATTCTATGGCATAAAGTGTTCTTGCCCTATGTCAAAGGAATCAAAGTATATAGAACACTCGATTTTATGCCTTACAATAAAGAGGAAGCGACGCAATTTTTAGTGGATAATTATGGCTACCAGCGTTACGCACAGAAACATTTTGAATCGAGATTTACCCGGTTTTATGAATCATATTGGTTACCGAAGAAGTTCGGGTATGACACACGAAAAGTTCAATACTCAAGTTTAATTTTAACAGGGCAAATGACACGAGAAGAAGCTTTGGCCCTTCTTGAAAAGCCGGCATATGATCCGGAAACGATAGACCAAGATATTGAATACATTGCCAATAAGCTTGATATATCCGTAGAGCAGCTTATGGACTATTTTAATGCACCTAATAAGACTCATAAAGATTATAAAAATCAAGAATTTATATATGATTTAGGGGCTAAAATTATGAGGGCGATTGGGCTAGAGAAAGGCGGTAAGCGTTGATAGGAATTATTGATTACGGTTCTGGAAATATTCAAGCAATACGTAATATATACAAACGACTCAGTATAGATACATTTGTTGTTAAGAGTCCCAAAGATGTGTCTTTAGCAGCTAAACTCATCCTTCCGGGTGTTGGAGCTTTTGATGAGGCAATGGGTAAGTTAAACCAATCTGGCTTGAGAGATGCTTTAGATAAAGCTGTGTTAAATAATAAAATTCCAGTAATGGGTGTATGTGTTGGGATGCAAATCATGGCTGACAGGTCAGAAGAGGGAGTCTTGGATGGTCTGGGATGGATTTCCGGCTCTGTGAAACGTTTTGATGTTAGTAAAATAATCAGGTCTCCAAAGCTACCTCATATGGGTTGGAATGATATCTCTGCTTTAGAGCATCCTATTTTTGAAGGGATTGATAAATTTTTTGGGTTTTATTTTCTGCATTCCTATTTTTTTGAAGCAGATTCAAAAAAGAATGTTATTGCAAATTCTTTCTATCAGCATGAGTTTGATTGTGCCATTAATCATGAAAATATTTATGGTTTCCAATTCCATCCCGAAAAAAGCCATAGTAATGGTATTCGGATATTCAAGAATTTTTCGGACATATCATAGTGTTAAGATCAAGAGTAATACCCTGTTTGCTTCTTCAGAATAAAGGGTTGGTTAAGACGGTTAAGTTTAGAGAGCCAAAATACGTAGGTGATCCTCTAAATGCGGTCAAAATATTCAACGAAAAAGAAGTTGATGAGCTCATGTTTCTTGATATAGACGCGACATCTAAAGGAACTGAACCTGATTATGATTTAATCAAAAAGATTGCCAACGAGTGCAGAATGCCTCTTTGTTATGGGGGAGGCGTAAAGACAGTTAAGCAAGCTCAAAAACTTATAAAATTAGGCGCTGAAAAAATTTCCATATCTTCAATTGTTTTTGATCGGCCTGAAATTATAAATGAGATGGCTTCAGTGATAGGACGCCAGAGTGTGGTTGTCGTTATCGATATCAAAAAGAATCTGTTTGGTAAGTATGAGATATATACTCACAATGGAGAGAAAAAAGTCAAGCAAGGATTGGATAAGACTCTTGCCATCCTTGAAGAAATTGGAATCGGTGAGTTGGTGATTAACTCAATAGATTGTGATGGTGAAATGAAAGGGTACGACACTATTCTAGCTGATAGAGTTAGAAATATAGTTACTTGCCCTATGACCATACTTGGGGGTGCGGGGTCACAAGATGATATTTTTAATATCATTAATCGATATAAACTAATCGGTGCTGCTGTTGGTAGTCTCTTTGTATTTAAGGGGATTTATAAGGCGGTTTTAATAAATTATTTGGACCACAATTATCGCGATAAGATTTTTAAAATCGCTGGCAAGGGGAAGAATTAATGTTACAAATTTTGCAAAATCTTTCCAATGGTGAAACCTCTTTGGCGAATGTCCCATCTCTGAAGCCTTTGAAAGGACATGCCGTTATTCAAACTACAAAATCACTCGTATCCGTTGGCACTGAGCGCATGTTGGTGGATTTTGGTAAAGCAGGCTGGATTGATAAGGCACGCTCACAACCAGACAAAGTAAAAATGGTACTGGAGAAGGTTAAAATTGATGGTTTGTCGGCAACTTACGATGCCGTGAAATCAAAGCTCGATCAGCCGCTCCCTCTTGGGTATTGCAATGTGGGTAGGATTCTTGACGCTAGCAATACAGGTTTTGAAAAGGGTGCTCGTGTTGTTTCCAACGGTCATCATGCGGAAGTGGTTCGTATTCCGAAGAATCTTATAGCAAGCATTCCAGATGGAGTAGATGATGAGTCTGCAGCGTTTACCGTTTTGGGTGCTATCGCAATGCAAGGCATTCGGCTTGTAACTCCATCAGTTGGTGAGACAGTGGTAGTGACTGGGCTTGGTTTGGTTGGCTTGCTTACGGTTCAGATTTTAAAGGCCAATGGCTGTAGGGTGCTAGGCATCGATGTTGATTCAGCTAAGTGTGAACTTGCCAAGCAGTTTGGCGCTGAAGTTGTAGATCTATCAAAAGAACAAGATCCAGTTGTTGTAGCTGAGGCATATTCTCGCGGGCGAGGCGTAGATGCTGTGCTTATAACTGCTAGTTCGAAGAGTAATGATATTGTTCATCAGGCAACCACTATGTGCCGAAAACGCGGCAGAATTGTATTGGTTGGTGTCGTTGGTCTTGAATTGAGTAGAGCTGATTTTTATGAAAAAGAGCTCACTTTTCAAGTTTCATGCTCCTATGGTCCAGGCCGTTACGATGAGGACTACGAAGACAAGGGTAGGGATTACCCATTTGGGTTTGTTCGTTGGACGGAACAACGTAACTTTGAGGCCGTTCTGGACCTAATGGCCTCAGGTTCTATTGATGTTAAGCCATTAATAAATCATCGATTTAAAATCGATGATGCTATAGTGGCTTATGAAAAACTTGATGATCAATCATCTCTGGGCATTCTCCTCGATTATCAGGGGACTACAGCGGAATCACTAGTAAAAACTACAGTTAAACTCTGCGAAAATAGCATTACCCGAGGGCAGAAAGGGAGTGTTGCATTTGTTGGTGGTGGCAATTACGCATCAAGGGTTCTTATCCCTGAATTTAGGCGTGCAGGCGCATATTTGACTGCTTTGGTAACCAGCGGTGGCATGAGCGCGTTTCATCATGGCAAAAAAAATGGGTTTCTCTTGGCATCCACTGATATTGAGCAGGCGCTAGATGACATCGTTGATACAGTGGTTATCGCTACTCAGCACAACCTTCATGCATTTCAAACCGTCCAAGCCCTAGAAAAGGGTAAACATGTTTTTGTCGAAAAACCTTTAGCTCTTAGTCACGAAGAAATCGATAAAATTGAAATGTCTCAGAAAATGGCGAAGACCATGGTGATGGTGGGATATAACCGTCGTTTTTCGCCGCATGTACAGAAAATTAAAAGTCTTCTTGATGCCAAGTCCTCACCTAAAACCTTTATTATGACAATGAATGCAGGTGAAATACCCAAGGAGCACTGGACTCAGGATGCTGAAATAGGTGGGGGGCGTATTCTCGGAGAAGCCTGTCACTACATTGATTTAATGCGTTTTTTGGCTGGGTCGAGAATAAAGTCTTTTCATGCTGTTAAAATGGGTGAAAATGATTTTATTGAAGTGACTGAAGACAAGGCGTTGATCTCCCTTACCTTTGAGGATGGCTCTATGGGATCAATTCATTATTTTGCTAATGGTGGAAAGTCTTTCCCAAAAGAACGTATAGAAGTCTTTTGTGACAACGCTGTGCTTCAATTGGATAATTTTAGAAAACTTCGGGGTTTTGGTTGGAGGGGCTTTAACAAGATGGACCTTTGGTCGCAGGACAAGGGGCAGAGAAATTGTGTTGGTGCCTTTATGGAGAGTGTACGGGAAGGATGGGACAATCCCATTCCACAGGATCAAATTTTTGAGGTGGCGCGCGTTTCTGTAGACATTGCAGAAATATTGAGAAAATAAATGACGGTTTTAGTATTGGGCCATACCAGCATCCTCAATGGGTAAATTGCTACTTTTAATTAATACTGTTAAGTATCTTAAGTGGCAACAGATCCACTTCAGATTAGTTCGTAAATTTGTCAAACCGAAGGTTACTGATAGTTTTAACGGTGCAAGCCCACAGAGATCAGATGAGTGGGAACATTTGACGCTATATGAGGAAAAAATTGATAATCTTCTAAATGCATCCTTTTTGAACCACTCCAAACAATTGGATTTTCCATCTGACTGGAATAATGAGAGTTGCAATAAACTATGGGTTTACAACTTACATTATTTTGAAGATCTACTTTCTAATAACGCTGACGAAAAGCGTAATCTTCACTTGCACTTGTTGAATAGTTGGGTTGATGAAAATTCAGTTGGACATGGCAATGGTTGGGAGCCTTACCCCACATCTCTGCGTATAGTGAATATCCTAAAAGCTTGGCTTGGTGGGTTGGAGTTAGACGATAAATTGTTCGGAAGTGTGCATTCTCAAGCAAGCTATTTATCCAACGACCTTGAAAAGCATCTCTTGGGTAATCATTATTTTGTAAATCTGAAGGCACTACTATTTGCCGGTATAATTTTTAGGGATCTTCGCTGGGTTAATATTGCTGAGAAGGGGTTGCTTGTTGAGATTCCTGAGCAGGTTCTTCAAGATGGTGCCCATTTTGAACTGAGCCCAATGTATCATTCGTTGATACTGGTGGATATGCTGGATATGTTCAATCTAAGTAGGGCTTATCCGACTCAGGTGTCTAGTCAGTTAGCATCTCTACTTGAAGAGTATATCCCTAAAATGCTGACGTTTATGGAGGCAATGTCACACCCTGACGGAGGTGTATCTTTCTTTAATGATTCAGCGGACGGAATTTCCCCAGCAAAAATAAAAATTGAAAGCTATGCCAAAAAACTGGGATTTGAGATTAGCCCTCTTGATTCTAGTGAACTTCAAATCATTGATAACGCTAACAGTGGTTATATTTGCGCCATAGTAGCTGGCAACAAACTGATATTTGATGCATCACCTGTGGGACCTGACTATATCCCAGGCCACGCCCACGCCGACACATTATCTTTTGAACTATCCATAGGGGCTCAACGGGTGTTTGTGAATTCGGGAACCTCTGAATATGGCTTGACCCCCAAGCGGCTTGATCAACGAAAAACTCGTTCCCATAATACGGTAGAAGTAAATGGTAAAGACTCCTCACAGGTTTGGAGTGGTTTTAGAGTCGCCAATCGGGCGCAGATATTACGTAGATCTGCTGGATTAGTCCGGGATCATAACGTTGTGTTACAGGCTGCTCATAATGGTTATAAGTCACTATTTGATGGTTGTATTCATGCTCGTAAATTGACTTTCAGTGAAGATAGTCTTGTTGTATCTGATTCACTGCACGGATCATTTAGACATGCTGAATCACGTTTTTATTTTCACCCTGATTTAACCCTGAGACTGGAGAGAAATATATTGAGAGTCGAAGGGATAAATTTTATTTTGCACACTGATCTAACAGGCAGGTTAGCTTCAATCGTTGATTCCTCTTGGTACCCCGAGTTTGGAGTGGAAATGCCCTGCAAGGTGCTGGAGATACAGTTTGAAAATAGTCAATTAGAAATTGTGTTTGCTTGGACTAACCTCTGATATGCATATTCTCTTCTTAACTGACAACTTTCCACCAGAAGGTAATGCTCCTGCAGCAAGAACTTTTGAGCATGCTCGTGAGTGGGTGGATAAGGGCCACAAAGTTACAGTAATCACCTGTGCGCCAAATTTTCCAGAAGGTAAAGTATTTGAAGGTTACAAAAACAAATGGTTGTCAAAGGAAAAAATCGAAGGAATGAATGTTTGGCGGGTAAAAACCTATATGACTGCCAATGAAGGGCATATAAAGCGAACAATCGATTTTGTCTCGTTCATGGTATCTAGTCTTTTTTTTGGTTTATTTACTCGAAAGATCGATGTTGTAATTGGCACTTCACCTCAATTTTTTACGGTTATCTCAGCTTGGGCTTTGGCGAAATTAAAACGAGTTCCATTTGTGTTTGAACTGCGCGATATCTGGCCTGCTTCCATAACTGCTGTTGGTGCGATGAGAGATAATTGGATAATAAATTTCCTTGAAGAGCTAGAGCTGTTTTTGTATCGACAAGCTGATTTAATTATCTCTGTAACTCATAGCTTTAAATCAGAGCTTCAAAATCGGGGTGTGTCAGCCGGTAAGATCAGAGTTGTTCTTAACGGTGTGGATTTATCAAAGTACAAGCCTTTGCTTGAAAAAGACAAGGAGTTTTCTGAAAAGTATCGACTAGAAGGCAAGTTTGTTGCTGGGTATATAGGTACGCATGGTCTGGCTCACGCTTTGGACAATATAATTGAAGCTGCTGAACTACTTAAAGCTGAAGACCATATTAGAATAGTATTTGCGGGCGGTGGTGCAGATAGATCTAGACTAGAAAAATTGGTTGAAAAGCGTGGTTTGTCTAATGTAGTTATGATACCTCGTCAGCCTAAAGAACAGATGCAGAAGATATGGAGTTTATGTGATATTTCGTTAGTGAATTTAAAGAATTTATCGCTGTTTAAAACTGTGATTCCATCTAAAATATTCGAGTCAATGGCAATGGGATTGCCTATTCTGATTGTTGTGCCAGATGGTGAAGCAACTGACATTATAAAAGCATACAAAGCAGGAGTTCTTGTTCCACCCGAAGACCCAAAAGAGCTTAGCCAAACAATTTTGGAATTAGCAAATGATAAAGAAATGGTTAAAACACTTTCCCAGCAGTGTTTAGTTGCTGCGAAGAATTTTGATCGAAAAAAAATGGCATTAGAGATGCTCAATTATTTGGAGGAAACTGCAAAGTGAAAAAAGTCATGATTGTTTTCGGAACTCGTCCTGAGGCAATTAAAATGGCCCCATTGTGTCACAAGTTGCTTGCTCAGAATGATATTAAAACAGTCATATGTGTAACTGCACAGCACAGAGAAATGCTTGATCAAGTACTCGATATTTTTGAGTTAACTCCCGATATCGATTTAAATGTCATGCAGAAGGGGCAGGATTTATATGATGTGACTTCAAATATATTGCTCAAGATGCGCGACACTTTAAAAGAAGAAAAGCCAGATATAGTGTTAGTTCATGGAGACACAACAACCACATTTGCGACATCTCTGGCATGTTTCTATATGGGCGTTAAAGTGGGACATGTTGAAGCTGGGCTTCGTACTCACGATATACAGGCTCCTTTCCCAGAGGAATATAACCGACAAAGCACAGGAATTATCGCCAACTATCATTTTGCGCCAACTGAACTAAGTAAGCAAAATTTAATTTCTGAGGGTAAGTATGAGGGGGACATTATTGTTACTGGAAATACAGTAATTGATGCTCTGCATCTGGTTTTGGATAAAATAGAAGGCGATAAAAATAGATCTAAAAACATCACTTCGCGTCTAAATAAATTCTTAAATTTTGACTGGAATAACAGAGATTTTGTGCTGATTACTGGACACAGAAGAGAAAATTTTGGTCAAGGTTTTCTCGATATTTGTGAAGCAATAAAAGAACTTGCCATCAGGGTTCCAGACGTTCATTTTGTGTATCCTGTGCACCTCAATCCCAATGTTCAAAAACCGGTTAACCAAATATTGTCAGGGTTGGCCAATGTTTGGTTAATCGAGCCTTTGGAATATGAGGATTTTGTCTATCTATTGAAGCAATCATACCTGGTTTTGACGGACTCTGGCGGCATACAAGAGGAAGCGCCAAGTTTGGGTAAACCGGTTCTGGTAATGCGGGACGTAACTGAGCGTCCAGAGGCAGTAAGGGCAGGAACAGTAAAGCTCGTAGGAGCCTCGAAAAAAAATATTATTTTTAACATTGATCTTTTGCTAAATGATGAGGCTCTATATACAAAAATGTCGCAAGCCCATAATCCTTATGGTGATGGCCAGGCTTGTGATCGAATAGTTGAATATATTAGGGGAAGTTTAAATGATTGATAGGGAAAAAAGTGTTTCGGTGATCGGGCTTGGATATATAGGCTTGCCAACGGCTGCATTGCTTGCCTCTAAGGGTTATATGGTTAAAGGTATGGATACCAACGAATATGCCGTTGAAACAATCAATAAGGGTGAAATTCATATAGTTGAACCTGATTTGGATGCATATGTACGATCAGCAGTAGCCAATGGAAAATTAAAGGCTCACCTAGATGTTCAAGCCGGTGATATTTATATCATCTGTGTACCCACCCCTTTTCATACCGATGCTGGACTTCCTAAACCAAATGTTGACTACGTCATAGAAGCCGCCGAGAGCATCAGCCCTCATGTGAAGAATGGGGATATAGTGATTCTGGAATCAACTTCTCCAGTGGGAACCACTGAAATGATAAGAGATGTACTGCAGAAAAACGGAGTAGATACATCTGCCATTATTATCGCATATTGCCCTGAACGTGTTTTGCCCGGTAAGATTATGTCTGAATTGGTTGATAATGCCAGGGTTATTGGAGGGATCAACAGCCAATCTACGGAGGTTGTGGCAGCTTTCTACAGAACTTTTGTAAATGGGGAAATATTGGAAACCGAAGCCAAGACAGCCGAAATGTGCAAATTAACTGAGAACAGCTTTAGGGATGTGAATATAGCTTTTGCCAATGAATTGTCAGTTCTGTGTGATAATAATGGAGTCGATGTATGGGAGCTAATCAAGTTGGCAAATCATCATCCCAGAGTCAATATACTTCAGCCTAGTACTGGGGTAGGCGGGCATTGCATTGCTGTGGACCCTTGGTTTATTGTCTCAGGAGACCCTGAAAACTCTCGAATTATAAAAACTGCAAGAGAGGTTAATGACGCAAAACCAGGATGGGTTATTGATAAGATCAAAGCAAAGGCTGATTCACTAAATACAAAAAAAGTTGCCTGTCTTGGTTTGGCGTTCAAACCTGATATTGATGATTTAAGAGAGTCTCCCGCAGTTAGAGTAGTTGAATCACTCATAGAGCAGGGCTACGAAGTTTCTTGTGTCGAACCTAATATCAGTGACCATAAAAAATATCATTTAATTGATGTTAATAAAGCTATTGCTGAATTTGATGTAATAGCTTTTCTGATCAAGCATAAAGAGTTTACTTCTAATATGATATTAACTGAGCTCGAGAGTAACGGTACGTTAGATTTTTGTGGTGCATTCTCAAAATAAACAACACATTAGTAGACCCAATTCCTTAAGTATTTTATCGCTGTTGAATCACTCTGCCAGCCAGCCTTTAACATAATTTTCTCCAGTGGTTCACCTTGCTCTAATAAATCAAGTGCGGCGCCCACTCTAAAGGAATGGCCACTCAGTAGCGGTTCACTCGAATTGGAGTTGGTGGTTTTATGAAGTGTTTTCAGTATCACGCTGACCGAAGAAGGGCTTAGGCAATGTCCTATATGGCCATTACGTCTGATTGATCTTAAGATAAAGCCGTTGTCGCCGACTATATCTTGCCATTGATGAAGTAGGTTTAATAACTCTTCGCTAATGGGTATGATTTTGCCAGCACCAAATTGATCTGTTTTGGAAAAATTCAGTTTCATCACTGGTTTGCCATTAGGTGCTTGGGCTCTGTCCGTGAACTTAAAAGCACACAATTCGGATCTTCGGCGCATGGTTTCGTAGCCGAGACGAAGTAATACTTGGTTTCTGATACCCATAACGCTGTCATCACAATTATCGAGTAGTTGATGCAGTAAGGTTTTGGTCAGTGGTGTGGCTTGTTCTTGCGCTCTGCCTATTTTTCGGTGCATGCGTTTCAGGGCTAATACGACTTCCGGTTCTTTGGTGGGATCGTGGTGTTTGGATAATCGCAGTACGGTGCCAAGGCTATTTATTCGGCGGCGTATGGTGGAACTCTTTGCGGATTCACTAAGGTCATCAACATAATGGGCCATGGTCTCGGCATTCGCTGGTATGGGGGGTAATTGGTTTTCTGTGCACCATTTTGTATATTGAATAAAATCGGAGCGGTAGGCTCGGATCGTGTTTTTGGCAAAGGCACCATCAAATTTGGCTAAGATACTGTCAATCATGGTACTCTCCTTATAACGTTAATTAAATCCTATAAAAGATGTAACATACATCATTAATGATATATAAATGATCTCAGTTTGTCAAATAAAAGCCGCTCGTTCTATGTTGAACTGGAGTGCTGCCGAACTAGCTAAAGCTAGTGGGATTGGACCTGCTACTATCCGGCGGTATGAAATGCAGGTTGGAATTCCATCGGCCAATACATCAACATTGTTGTCTATTCAGACAACATTAGAAGACGCTGGCATCGAATTCACGGGTGACCCGTTAGTTAACCCTGGCGTTACCCTTCACCTAAAACGCGATACCTAAATGGCCTTTAATGCTTAGTCTCAATCAGTCTTTATTCCCACAACGGGGGTGTTTATATTGAATGATGCAGTCAAATCTATTGCCACTTTACTTCCCAAGCCTAGGCTTTTGCCCAATGAGTCTGAGGCGGAATTTCAGTCCAGCCTGCAAGGCTTGCTCTCTGAATTAGACAATCCTTCACCTCTTAATGTGGCGTTAGTCACCCAGCTTAATGAATGCCTATGGTGGATTAAGCGGCATACGGTGGATAAAGAACTTTTGCTGCATGAGTCCATGGCAAGAATATTATCCAGAGCTGGCAGTTATTCAGAGGTGTATGATAATCGTCTGGCCTCCATCGCTCTTGAGGGTTTTCTTGCGGGTCATGCCAGTCAGGCGGATAAGCAATGGATTGATGAACTATTGGAGCGCGCTAAGTTAACCGTGCCGGATCTGCGGGCGCGTGGTTTTAAGGATGCGGCCAAGCATATTAAAATGGCGGATGAATTGATTCATCGCCAGTATCAGACTATGCGTCATCTGCAAAAGAGTATTGATACGGTGGATTTTAAGTCCAGGTTGATTAAGCGTATGGATCTGGAACTGGCCGAGCTTGAAACGAAAGCCCTGGCTATTGAGACCAAGTGATGACAACTTATCAAGTAATGCCACGTCGTCCTAAGACCCTAGCGAATCGTCGCAATGCAAAGCGCTCAACGGGCCCTAAGACCGATGATGGCAAGTTGACGAGTAGCCAGAATGCCCGCAAGCATGGTTTGAATGTGGCGGTTGATTTTGAAGCCTCGGATGCTTATTTATCGTTAAAATCCTTGTTGATTGAAACAGGCTATTCGCCCTTTGTGGCGGCTGATATTGCCGCTAGTCTGCTCCATTACCGCCGTGTGATGGATGCATATTATGAGACCTATCGTAATCCTGAGCCTGTGGATGCCTCTCTTTGGGAGAGGAGTATGAAGGAGGCCTATAAGGCGCTCAATCATATGGCCGAGGGGACCTCTGTGACCCCCGCGGATAGCCGAAGGATGATGCGTGTGTTGGCCCGTATGCAGCGTGATGAACGTCGTCAAGGTGGCCCGGTGTTTCGTCGTACTGCCGATTGCCATAAATTAATCCGCTATCAACAAAATGCTATTTCCCGCCTCGCCAAGGCCATTCGGTCAGCATAAAAAGTCACAAAACGAACCCATTCCTTGTATTCTGTCTAACCCTCGATAAATGGCCTTATCGAATGTTTTGGTCTGAATTATCTATAAGCGTGCGGTATTGGTAGGGGTTTTTGGTAGAAGCGCC
>Ga0315339_1001119_pt1 | contig 25819 bp, 30 predicted proteins | sample ASW17metaG_FD_204514 | JGI IMG/M metagenome (GOLD analysis project Ga0315339, IMG submission 204514) | Ammonia-oxidizing marine archaeal communities from Pacific Ocean, United States - ASW #17 | ecosystem: Environmental > Aquatic > Marine > Oceanic | place: USA: California | collected 2016-12-05 | reverse complement strand
TTTGTGGCAGCAAAATGCCCCTACCAGCCACGTAGGGGCATTCCTGGGGCTATTCGGTTGTGGTGCCGGCGGTTACTCCTCCACGTCGTCGTTCCCCATCTCGACTATCTCAAACGCTGCATCGGCTACGGACACTTGGACTCGTGCGACTTTGACTTCGCGCACGACGGCGTCGATCACGTCGCCCCTGCTACCTGCCTCCACGTTGAGTGTCAGCTTCACCTGATACCGCTGCCAGGCCGGCGCGGCGGCGGTGGGCTGGCAGTACAGATGCCGGGAGCCCTCGTGCGTGATCTCGTGGACCATATCGCCGAACGGCTCGCCGCAAATCACGCATGCCTCGGTGGGCCTGAGCCCCGGACCCTTCTTGAACAATCGAACCAACCTACTCATAGTCATATCTTCCTCCCTCGGTGTTGTTCGGTGCCTAGCTGCACCGACGATAGGTCCCAGCCCGTGAGCTGCGGCCCATCAGCAGGGCTTGCTAGATCAGGCCGATGCGGGCGGCTCGTTGGCTGCTTGCACCGGGAGTTGCCACGGCGCCCACCGCATCATCGGATGGCCGAGATGCTCGATTTCGTAATGCCGCTGGGCTGCACGAGCTACCCGCTTCTGGAAAAGCAAATCCCTACGGCCCCCGCCTGTAATCGTTCCCGTCTTTAGCGAGAATGGCACCCCGAAGAATGGCACCTGACCCTCCGGGCTATCTATGCCGTAGGTCCGGCGGCAGCACCGGCACTTGAAGCTCATCTCCTCGGTGCCCCATCCCCACAACCTGCGAAACGTCAGCACCTTTGGAAGCTGGCCCATGACCATGGTTACGTTCCTGTTCGCCGGCAGCCCTGAGCGGTCGGTCGGACTGTAACCCTGGAGTGCGCTGAGATTACGTGCAGCCTTCAAAGCGAGGAACTGCTTTCCTGCTTCGGACTCTTTCCAGGTTGCAAATAGCGCGGCTCTGTTTTCAGCGTCCATGGTTTGCCTACTTTCCGGGCCCGTGGCCCGCCTAGGTCTAGATCAGGCCGATGCGGCGCGCCTCGTTGTCCTCGTAGGCGCGTTCCTGGGCGTCCTCCACGGCGGCGTCGTTGCGTTGCTGCCGGTCCCGCCAGCTAGAGGGCAGCAGGGCGGCGTCGTAGTCGACGCCAGGCACTGCGGGTGACTCGTTGCGCCTAGGCACGCACAGACGCGCCGCGTTGGCGTCGTGGTGCGTCTTCTGGGCGGCGCTCATGAACCAGCGCCCGCACGCCGTGCAGTGACGCGCTATGCGATCGGCGTCACGCTTCGCGACGCGCTTCGCCATGCGCTGGCGCGCCGCTTCGATCCGTTGTTCCTGTGTTCGCTTTGCCATGATCTATTCCTCCCGGTAGCCGGCTGCTCGGATTCTGGTTTCGGCGACTGCGGACCATGCGCGGGCGATGCGCAGCCCTTCGGCCTCTGCTTCTGCCGCGGTGTTGAACACGACCCCGTTACGGGTCCATGCATGCTCGCCCGTGAGCCGCACCTCGACGCGGTAGGTGAGCTGGGGCTCGTGCTGCTCGCCGGGGTCGTCATCGGCTGCGCCCTGGATCAGGTCGTGCATGCGCTCGATGCGGTCGTGGACCGCGGCGGTCTGGGCGCGTAGGGTACGGCGCCCCTTGAGCAGGCGGTGGATCAGCGCGGCTTCGGTCGTGCCGATGGACTGGTCCGCGTCGATCGCGTGCTGTACGGCCTTTTCGTTGTACTCTCCCATGGTTCCCTCCCATGCGCTGATATGATTGCTCGCGACTTTGGACGCGACGCCGGCGCATTAGAGCTGCCGCGGCAGCTCCCATCTGCTAGTCGAACGGGTATTCCTCCCCTCGGCAGTAGTCGCACCATTCAGTCGGGCCGCTGCGCATAATCTCGCGAGCGAGCTTTAAGCTGGTCGTGTTGAGAATGGTGCTATGCCGCGCGCAAACGATCCCCCAGCGGCCCCCAGCGTCGTCTAAGCCTTGCTCGCGGGCCTCTATTACGACCGCGTACGTACCGAGGTCGGCGAACTTGCGTTCAGTTTGGTATCCAGCCCACCAGCTATGGGGCTTGCGCCTGCTAGGGTTTTCTTCGGTGTAGGTCATCGGTTCCTGCTTCCTGGTCACGTGGGCCGTGCTAGTTGCTAGGCTTTCGCGTAGCTAAACTTCGTACCGTTTGCGCGCATCGCTGATATGGCAGCGCTCGCCTTGGACCCTTTAGGTTGCGTGCCATGTAGCAGGAGCGCGAAGCTCTCGGAGCCGAACGCTGCGTGCGAATCGTCGTGATCGATCACCAGTCCGAGCGCTTCGGCTTCGGCTTCTGAAAACACTACTTGCGAAAACTTCAAGCCGTACTGGTCGATCAGCGCATCGTGGCGCCCGCCTTTACTAGCGGTTAGGTTTAGGTTCGCGGGAATCGCGCCCAACCGCGCAACCCAGTAGTTAAGGGATTTGGTGTAGGCGTAGAACGTGGTAGAGGGATTCATGCGAGCGACCGCGCACCATGCATCGAAATACTTTTGATTGTAGAAATCGCCGGAAACGTGGATTCTGATAACGTTCGCCTTGCGCGCGTTCTTGTCGACATGTAGCGATGCATCGATCAGTTCCGCCATGGTGTCTACGTCCAGCGAGCGCAGCGCATCGAAGTTATGCCAGCGCATGTTGCGCGCATCAGGCGAGCGCGCTTCATCGGTAGCAGCGAAGCAACGGAATGCCATAGCTGCGCCGTCCGTTATGCGACCCGTTACGCGGTCCGCCTTGGCTAGGCAATCGATCGCAGCGGGGCAGGTCCAACCGGCCGGGAGCGAGAACGTCGCGACGATAAGCGCCGCGAGCGTTTCCAATTCTTCTAGCTCGCGCTTCAGTTCTGCAAGCTTCGCGTTCGCCTTGCCAAAGCGAAGCGGTACGAACGTTGGCGCGAAGTCGCCTGCTACGTGGACTCTAACCGTGCTAACTGTCATCTCATCCCTCCCACTAACTAGGTTAGGTATCACATTAGAGTGCTGCTATCACGGTGTCAAGACTAAACGCGCACCAATCTACCTCTAACGGAAATGGGTTTCCTGGCACTAGCGCTGCACCTAGGTGCGCACTAGCTGCAACAAGCGCCCAATGCGCGCGCACGCGATACGGCGACGCTACCAGTGATCCAAGGGGCGCCAACGGCCCACGTAGCACGTGGAGCAGTGCGCAAGCGGCCTAGGGTGCGCCATGGGCGCAGCGGTAGCGGGAGCGGGAGGCATCAATAATGTGCGGCGCGCGGCGCAGGCGCCCGCGATCGTGCGCGAACGCGCGAACGCGCAGGCGCAGGCGCAGGGGCGCGCAGGCGTGCGCCCGGATGCGTGCGGGCGCCCCCCCATGTGCGTTCAGTGCCCCCCGTTCGCGAGAAAATACAAAAAAGAACCGCAGCGTGGGGTTGCTACGGTTCGTATCAGGGATGGTTTCGCCGATCGGACAGGGAAGGGGAAAGCCCCCCTACCCCCCAGCGGTTTCTGGGTGGGTGGGGAGGTGGTCCCCGAAGGGGTTCAGCCACCTCGCCCTGTGCCCTAGTGCGGTAGTACCTAGAGTGTGAAGAGGTACTGTTGATCCGCTGGGGATGTTCCAGCCTGTTGATGCGGGTCAGGTCGCTGGCTCACGCTGGTGGCCTCGCCCCTACCTGGTTGTTCGTAGCCCGCAGGACCTGTTTTGTACAGCCTGGCCCTAAACGCTGTTGGGTTACATAAAAAGTCGCTGTTCCGGCTCTTTGAACGACTGTCACCCGTTCTCGGAGCCGGTGACAGCGACTAATGGGGAGACTGTACCACAGTGTGTCAAGTAGTGGGCGGCTCGGTTCCTGTTTTGCAGGATGGCCCGTGGGCCAACCGCCCTAGGAGGGTGAAGATTCACCGCCGCTATGATACACCCTCTATTTGCGTTGTGGTGATACCCGGTGCTAGGATTTGGGTGAGATTGGAGGGGATATGCTCGATGATCTGCCGGCGTTGGATGGAACGATCAGTGCGGATTGGCCTCCGCGTGGGTATACGGGATTCGTGTTTACGGAAGGTCGTACGCAGCCGTGGGCGTATCTTTCTGGTGGGAAGATTTTCGCTTATGGAGTGAGTAAGAAGATGGCATGGGCCAAGAGCATGCCCCGGCAAGCAGCGGTGAGGGAATGATCGTCGTGGAGGTCGAACATGGCTCGTAAGTATGATGTGTTCGTTCCGGTCCGGGTGACCCACCGGCAGCACCAAGAGTTGTTGCAGCGGGTGACGAAGGGTGGATTTCGCTCAATCGCCGAGTACATACGGTATCGTGCTGCGGGCGAACGCCGGATGGTAGCCTAGGATCATGGCGAAAGCGGTAAATTCTGCCTCCAAGTTCAAGCATCCAGCTCTGGCCCACCAGAACATGCTCAAGGACCTGGAGACGTACGACGAGAACAATCAGCAGTCTCTTCCCGGTTGGGAAACCTTCACTCCTGAGCAGAAGAACGTCCTTGCCGCGCTCCCTTGGCACGCCTCCATCGCCGATGCCTTGCGGTTCGTTCGCAAAGACCCCAATACCAATACCAACGCCTTCATGATCAACGCCAGGCGTAAACCCGGCTTCATGGACGCGGCTACACAACGCAAACGTTTCTCTACGTCCATCGTCCGCAACATGATCGCGGACCTCGAAGGCATGGCCGCGTACCGACTCATGTTCTACCTCACCAGTGAAGACGTGTCCGATGTGGTACGGATCAAAGCCATGGAGATGGTCATGCGCCTCCAAGGCGAGTCCGAAGAGAACAAGGTCCCCCTGCCAGGCGGCTTCGTCAACTATGGCGACGTTACTATCGTTCAGACCCAGCAGAACCTGTCTCAGGGTATCGACCACACCATTGCCATCGCAGGAGAAGCAGAAGTAGACTCACCCTAGCTCCGAGAACGGAAGACCCCCGGCCAGGGGCATCTCCGAGCAGCGGTTACCGCGAGGGGTGGGCCACAGACGCCCTCCTGTGGCACTGGAAGCTTTTGCAGGCATCCTACTGCCACGACTACGTGGGTATCTCCACCCCTCGAACCGCTGATGTAGAATGCACGGGTACACACCCGTGAGGCCAGTCGTAATGCGTATCGACGATCGGCTATGCATCCACAGGTGCCGGATATGGAAGCCCCCTTTGCAAAGAGGGGGCTTCTCCTATGTGGTACGATTCGCGCATGTCACGTGCGCCCGCAGCAACAGATTTCAGTTCCTTCACCATCACCACGTCGGCAGGAACACTGTTTTCTTTCGCCGATGACGGTATGCCAGCCACGTCCCCAACCGGCACCAAATCGTTCAAGGGCCGCATCGAATCCGGTAAGTTCCGTACTCGTCTCGATGGCGTCGCCGCATCTACTACCATCGGTGAGCTGTACGAGTCCGGTGAAGATATCCTCTTCTCCGAGTCCATGATCTCCCAGGCCAGTCTGTGTGCAACCACGGGTACGTCGGTCCTTCAGGGCCACTTCTACAACGTGGAATCCGACGTGTTCCTCGGTGGTTCCTGATGCACCCACGGGTGCAACGTAAACCACCAACGCCTGAGTGCCCCTCATTCTGGAGGCGCTTGCTCCGAAGAATAGGTCTATGAGTCTGAGCAATGACTACCATCGACCTCAATCTTCACCCGTTCCAGCAGGCCGTCTACGACACCAAGGCCCCTAATGCTGTGATCGAAGCCGCACGCCGTGGCGGCAAGAGCCGTGTGGCCCTGCGGAAACTCCAGAAGGTCATTCAGGAGAAGATGCCGCAGTTTGTCTCCGAGCACGTAACGCCACCGTTCCACGCTTGGATCGTGGCACCCAACTTCCCCCAGTCCAACCAGGTCTGGACGGAACTCCTCACCTTCATTCCACGCGAGTGGATGATGGGAGAACCCAGCATCGAGCACAAGACGATCCGCCTCAATGGCGCTCTTGGAGGCCGTGCTTGGGGACTGATCGAAGTGAAATCAGCTCACGAGGCCAATTCCCTCCAGACGGCCGGCTTGGATTTCCTATGGGTCACCGAGGCCCAGGAGATCAGCAACGAAGCCTTCAACCGCATGGTGCCCATGCTGCATTCTCCAGATCGCAAACTGAACGCTATCTGGGAAGGTATCCCGTCCCTGTATCGGGACCACTGGTTCTGGCGCATGTGCGACGCAGCCATGTCCGGCCAACGTGGGTACGAATACTTCCACTGGACGTGCTACCAGAATCCCATGCTCTCCGCATATCAGTTGGAGGACATCGAGTCCGACAAGGCACTGATGACGGACGCCGCCTGGCGCCGCATGTATCTGGCCGAACGGTCGGAGTCCGCCGGTTTCTTCAAGAACATCGACGCCGCTGTCTCAGGCGACATGCTCGCCACCCCACTACCCGGCGCCCGCTACGTGGCCGGACTCGACCTCGGCCGCAAACACGACGCAACCGTGCTGTGGATTCTGGACGCCAATCAACGCAAGGGCGTCTACCACCAGCGGTGGGACGCAGGCGAGGACTGGAGCCAGCAACGAGAAGGCGTCATCTATGCCTGCCAGCAGTTCGACGTGAATCGCCTGTTCGTAGATGCGACCGGTATGGGTGGGGATATGTTCTACCAAGCACTCTCTGAAGCGGGACTGCCGGTAGAGGAGTACATCTTCACGGAACCCACCCGTATGGATTTGCTGAATAAGTTTGCAGTATCCATGGAACGCTACACGGCGTTCTTCCCCGCAGTGACGGAACTCATGCGCGAGATGCGCGCCTACCAGTTCATCAAGCGTGGGAACGGTAAACCGCGCCCGGACCACCCAGAGGGTGAACACGACGATGAGATCATGGCCTTTGGCATGGGTCTACTACTATGCGAAGACCTGGTTCCTGAATCACCGCGCCAATCTGGCCGTGGCAGGATGTCCTATCTTATCCATGGCAATGGCGATGGTCCTATCGGTGTAGGACATCGGATGCAGATTCAAGCGCGTCGCGATCGCATGCAGGCGCGATGGGAGCGTAGCGGGATTACGCTATGATAGGCACGGAGAATACATATGGTAATGACTGACGATATCCGTATCCCCGTCCTTGACGCTATGGAAGAGGCCGGCGCACCAGATCACAGCGCTGTCTCTGCATTGCTGAAGCAGAACCAGACCTACTTCCAAACATTCCACAGTCTCTGCTCCAAGGTGGATACCTACTACTTCGGCGATAACGACATCGACACCGCCGAGGGATTCAAGCCGATCCATACGGCGATGGCCAAGTCTATTATCGAAGTCGCTGCTGACCACGTAGACGTGAATAACGCCGCCATCGACGTTCCTCTCGCCTCACCTCGTGCCAAGGCCCGCGCCGAGAAGCTGAAGAAGTTCTACCAGGGTGTGTGGCTGAATATCCGCAACCCCGTGAAGCGTAGCGCTGCCAAGCACGCCTTCGCCTATGGTGTCGCTTGGATGAAGACACAATGGGATGCAGACCGCTGGCCGAACGCACCGAAGATGGACAACTTCCCTACAACGGAGGCGTACAAAGAGGCGCTGGACGACTTCATGGAGAAGCGGAACATCCTGTTTCCATTCATCGTGGAGAACATCAACCCCCAGCGTATGGTCTGGGATACCTCCCGTATCGGTCCGCGCTGGGCTATCGAGTTCTACAAGCAGCGGCCTGACGACATCATGCAGCTCTACCCCCAGTGGGCACGGCAGCAGGATGGCGACGGCCTCATCAACTGGATCGAATACTGGGACGAGAAGTATTACACCTTCATCGCCGGCAACGAAGTCGTGGAGAGTGGCGAGCACGGGTACGGGTTCTTCCCGTATGAGCCCGTGCAACCGGCCATGTCCATCGACTGGAACGACCGTCCTCCTGACGAACGCTACCGTGGTCTATTGCACGCGATCTTCGACCTGCTGGATGAACACTCACGCCTGACGACGGCGTATTCGGCCATCATCCGCAATACGGCATGGCGCACGCTGGACTTCTCCGGTCCTGAGCACCTGCTCGACAAGACCCGCGAGGACTACGAAATCTTCGGTGGCAAGAACAAGCTGCCCACCGGAGTCACGGTACAAGCCTCACCCATGATAAATGTGCCCCCTGATCTGATCGCTGAGTTGGGCATCATCGAGACGCAGATCGAGGCTGCTACCTTCCCGAACGTGGTTCGTGGCGTACGCCCACGTGGCGTGTCTTCTGGTTTCGGTGTCTCGGTCCTAGCTGGTATGGGCCGCTTGGTATTCCAAGGTGTGGCGGACGGTATGTCTCGTGCCATGGAAGGTTGTAACTCCAAGTTCGCCATGATGGTGGAGAACAAGGCTAGTGGCCGGGTGACTGTCCACGGACGCTCTGACGTACACCAATTCGACCAGAGCGTCGGCGCCGACGATATCCGTGGCTACTACGAGAACATCGTTACCCTGAAGGCCGAAGCCCCAGAGGAGCGCGAGCGCGAGTCCATGCTGGCGGTCCGTCTGTACCAAGGACTCCCCGGCTTCAGCCTCATGGAAGCACTCAAACGCAGTGGCGTGACGAACCCACTGGAGATGCTGACCGATCGCCTCTCCGAAGACTTGCTGCTCTCGCCGGCCGTTCGCGCACAAGCCGAAGCTGCGGTTGGCGAACGGGTGAACCTGCTGGGGCAATTGACTTCGCTGTTGGGTGGCGGTGGCCAGGATGGTATGAACACGGGCAACCAGTTCATGCCGGGGCAAGGCCAGTTGCAGGAGCCGGGACAACCTCGCGCGCAAGCAGCAGGACAAGCCGCCGCAGCACAGCCCGCAGCGTTCCCCCAGGGCGCAGGCGGTATCGACCTTCTCGGCTCGATGATGGGTTCCGCACCCGGAGCTGCACGTAACGTACCATCAGGACAGACGATCTAGGAGTACGACATGGCAGACGAACCACGCGACCCTATCAACGAGGCAATCATTCGTGCGGCTGAGGTCACGTTCCTATCGGTGGAGCGCACAAAACGCATCCTGCCGAATCCGATCGGACAGCCCGCGGACCCACCGAAGACGACCATGAAGGATATCGAGCGCCTGCTGGAGAGATAGATGGTGCAGCTACGGCCTGACCAATCCGGCAGGCGTATCCAGATCAATAGTCAGTTCTTCACCCTGGCCGAAGACCAGGATGTTGTCGTGTATCCCGTCAACTCGGAATCCCAAGCGATCCGTACCATCGGTCTTCAGCAACGACAGAACAATCGTAAGTTGAACAAGCTTGTACGTGACTGGTCTGATGGGCTGGGTTACGCACGCTTGCGACGTGATACGAATCGTGGGATCAATGGCCTTCGCGATGCCGATGCCGAAACCCGTTTCAGCTCCATGCTTACGCTGCCACTCAATCCGCAGACCCAAACCCATGGAAGTCCAGCAGATCACCTGATCACCTACGAAAATTTCAAAGGTAATCTCATCGGTCTGTTTGAAGAGGACTATGCCTCAGATGCCATTGATACTCCGGTAAGTCGCAAGTTCAACGCGAGTACGGATACTTGGGATACCACTGATGTAGGAGCCGATCCAACTTTCAACGGGTATTCCGAAGGTGAAGCCTCAAGTGGTGATGGCCTGACCGTTTCACATACAGTCAGTTCTAATGGCGGGAGACTTGTTGTGGTCTGGGTCATTGCGGGGGTAGCTGGAGACGACTCAACTTCGTATTACCCATCAGGAGTCACCTTTGAGGGAGTGGCGATGACTCTGTTGGCGCGGGAGACAGAAACTCAAGGACGATTCGCAGCCTATTATCTAGTTAACCCTCCCTCTGGGTCTGGAGACGCGGCTGCTAGCTGGGCTGGTGACCAAAGTCGGATGCAAATGGTTGTTACCGACTACTACAACGTCAACATTGCTGCACCTTTCAGAAGTTCGGGTACCGATACGGGTGCTACTGGCAGTCTGGCGGTGTCCATAACGGTTGAGGATGATGACTTGGTTATCGGGGCTTACGGTAATGTTACCGGTGGTGCCGTTACTCCTGGTACGAATCAGACAGAACGAGTAGAGATTGCACATTCTCATGGTACTTATGAGATAGCCGTCTCTGATGAGAGGGCTGACGGGCGGTCGACGAGTTTCGACCATAGTTACACATTCGATGCTGGTGGGAGTGGCTTATTGCTCTATGGCGTTCTTGCTGGCGCAAGCAGTCTCATCGCAGCCGGTGGGGCCAATGCTACTGGTGTTCGGGTATTTGGTTCGACTGTTCACAAGGGCGCGATATACGTGGTCGGCACCGATGGTGACTCAGAGGGTGCTTATTCTTGGAAAGCATCTTCCACTGGGGCAGCATGGAGCAACGCTCAAGGCAACGGGACAAACTGGCCTACGAGTGTGTACGTTCACACTGATGAGACACGGAAGAATGATTGGTCGAACAAGTACGCCGACATCCTAGGATTTGGTACTAATCTCATTGCTGCGCTCTATGAGGACCCTGACGCCAGTGGTGGAGGCACTACTCAAGTCCATGTTGGGTATTCTGCTAATGCAGGGACAACCTGGACGTTCCATGCAGGACTAGTTATCCCTTCTGGCGATACACCGAACATATCGCTTATATCAGCGAGAGATATCTTTTCATCAAATAGCGAAACGATCCCTGCACTGGTCACTTCCGACAATATTTACCTTCTAGATATCGCGAACAATACTTATCAAACGATGCTTCCTGCTGCGATTCTGTCCGGTACGGCGAATGAGGCTCTTGCCGCAGTGCATGCAGCGGATGGTGCAATATATGTATCTAAGGCTAGCGGGGATATCTTTCGTATCATGATCCCATCACCAGGTGTGATCGCGATTCAGAATATCGGTCCGCACAGTAAGACCAAGATAGCCGAGAGTGATGGACTGGTTGCAGTTCGTCAAGGCCATGCAAACTTTATGTGGGGTGCTGATCCTCGCTGGTTATTCGTTGCGTATGGTGGACATGCATCAGGTAAGAATGGGTCTGTCTTTTGTTTCGACTACCAGACAGGCACATGGCATTCGTTCTACAAGGACGCTACGGCAAATAGAGATACGACCAGAGTCATTGGGTCTGAGCAAGATGACGGTGTATCGCGTATCCATATAGCAACCGAAGCGGCCGCAGCTTCTGTTATGCAACAGTTTGAAGAGCCCTACGTGTCAGCAGGAACAGGGGTAACACAACAATACCGCTCTACCGGCTATGTAGAGTGGGCAGAAGATGATCTCGGTGATCCCCACGCAGACTCAGCTATCCTTACGGTTCGTTTAGATGCAGATGATCTAGATGATGTGTCTACTATCGAAGGTGGTAGCGGTACTTCTACCGATGTAGAGATCGAGTATGGGGTCAACGGCGCCGACTGGGAGAATGTTTCTACTCTGGGATTCTTTGCCTCTGATGATTTGGTCCTGTACCTCGGTAAGACGAACCAGAACACTCCTGGTGCCTCTGAGGCCGGTACACCCGTTGGTGTATCCGCTAAGACTTTCCGTATGAGAGCTGAACTCAAGCGTGATGGAACCGCTACAAACACACCGAAGATCAAGGAACTTCAGACAGAGCACGTCAACAAGCAGGCGCACCTGAAAGGTTTTAGTATCGCGATCGACATCGGTGCGACAGCTCTTGACCAGAATATAGACCCAGAAGTGGTTGATGACCGGATAGATACGATCATCGAATCAGTGACTTCCGTCCCGCTTGCCTTTGGTGAGGAGACAGACGGCACGGGTACAACGTACTACGTGGAATCAATGCCTACGGGAAACTGGAAATCCGAAGGGGTTCTACCGAATGCGCCAGGTATCGGAACGACCACAGAGCGTACGAAGCACGTGGGTATCCGTACTCTGACTCTGGAAGAAAGGATCGACGTGTAATGCCACATATTCCAGGCCATGAACCTAAAGTTGGAGAATTATATAGTCCTGATGATCCAACCAAGGGAGTCATTACTGACATAGGCCCAGGAACAGGTCCAGGGGCTGCTAACAAGGCAGCATTAGATCGCTTTCTAACGAACCTTCAGGACCCTGGATTCACCGGAAGATTTCTCTCGTCTGATCCTAAAGTTATGGAAATGGTCAGGGAAAAAGAAATCGAGGCCGGCCGCGATCCATGGCCGCGTGCTCGTGAGACTCCCTATGTTGCTCCACCGTCACCATTCGTACCTACCCTAGAAAACATCCAGAAAATCCTGGCAGGTGTCGGTCCTGGTGGAGGCAGGCAAACAGAGATTCTGGCCAGAGCAGGAAATCAGTATGGAGCGCCGCCACAATTTGATGCGGCTGGTAATCCTATTGGTACACAGTTCACACCACCTATCTCTTCAACCGACCTCCCACAAGACGTGGAGGCAGCAGTAAATAAACGCGCTTTTGAGATTACGATGGCCTCGCGGAGCGAGGCGACCGGGCGTTACGAAATCGACTTCCCTACCGCGATTGAGATGGCTCGAAAAGAATTCGACATCATGCCTGGCACTAAATGGCAATTACCTGATCCTCGTGGGGTTTCAATCACACAAGGAGGAGTCCAGAAACCAGATATTGGAGCGCAGATATCTGAGGCGTTTAAACGGGCAGGACTTGATCCAGATAACGAGTTTGCCCAGATGCTGGCAGCGATTCTGCCGTTGCTTGGTAACTTTGGAGGAGGTCGGTAATGGAAACTCAGCGTAGTAGACGACTTGGGCATACCGCAACAGGCCCCTTTGGTATACCTCGTCACATATCCTTCGCGGATATTGGCCAGGTACTAAATCCCCCTGGCCTTGCTACTAGCATCCCCGACCTAGGTTCAGGATTTGCCAGTATATTACAAGCATTGGCGCCAATTCTGAATCCTAGTGGCTTTACTGCACCAGGGCTTCCAGAGATAACAACTCCTCGTGACAGACGATTACTGGCAGCAGAACAATCTGCGAATGTAGTACCTGTTCCAAGGTTTGATGAGCCAGGGTTTGAAGACCCAACCCCCAGATTGAGTCCAACAATGACTGGGCTGCCACGATTCGAGGAGCCAGGGTTTGAAGGACAATTCGCTCCCGTTCAACGGACTACGGATGTACCAACATTTACGGAGTCAGGATTTCTAGGGCGAGAAGCTCCCGTTCAACCGATCGTTGTTACCCCCCCTGAGTTTCCAGAAATTGACGAAACTGACATTGATGCGCTTGTGGCAGAGGCAGCTCGGCTCAAAGCGTTAGCCGACGTTGAGATAGAAAAGCCTAAACCAGATTATGACTTTTATTCTGACGCAATTGGACGAGCTGCTGAACTCAACAGTATAGCGACTGATCTTGTGGATGCTGCTAAGACTAAAGACGAACGTGATTACCTCGCTGGAGTCCTTGAAACTGCTAACACGCGTGCGGACGAGCTAGCGGCGGCTCAACGTGAGTGGCAAAAAGGGCAAACGAAGCAGACGCAGCAGTTCGGGCTCCTCGCAACGCTGCTTCCATTGCTTCTCCAGCAGCAGCAGCAGCAGGCTCAGTTCGGGCAGACACAGGGCCTTGCCCAGCAGCGATTCGCTCAAGAGCAAGCGGAAACGCGCCGCTTTGAGACAGAACGGCAAGCAGAGTTACAACGAACTCAGGACCAGCGCCAGCAGGCTGCGGCGCTGATCCCACAACTGTTCCCGAACATGGAGATCAACGAGGAGATTCTTGCAGGTGGTATCGACCCGTCGTTGATCCCGGTGCTTATCAGTTTGGCTCGACTACGGGCTGAACAAGATGTAGCCGGTCAGCGCCCAACCCGCCAGCCCATAGTGACGTTCGCCCGATGACGCAACGACTTGAACCTAGATTCAGTAGCCGCTTGGGTGCTTCTAACAATGATCTGAAGGCGTTACAGGAAGCTGCACGTCGCCGGCGTTCAGCACGCGAGGCGGGAGCAACTGCTGCGAAGATTTTGGCTCCGTTTTCTGCGATCAGTACTGACAGTATCCAACGTCTCCAGCAAGAAAACAGGCTGAAGGAGTTCAACGAGCAACTGTCTCAGCAACGTGCAGCAGTAACGCCGCAACCTACTGACGAGACTGGTACTGCCCGCCCAGTGTCTGGGCTCATAGGTAACCTCGTCTCAGGGCTCAATGTGCTTCAGAACATCACTGAGGGAATTGGTGGGTTCGGAAGCGAGGCTGTTCAGAAGATCATTCCTGGCGAACAGGATATAGAAGCAAAAATCGCTGAATTACGTGCTCAGGGTGTAGGCCCATTCAAGGCTCGCGAACAGGCGTTCGAGGAAAAGGATATGCCGAGCGTGCGTATCGACATCACGCCTGGTTTCGATATTCCCTTGCCTGGTGGCCGCAAGTTGGACGAGATAGACCTTGGCGTGAAGGGCGCGATCGAAATGGTCGCAGACCCTCTAAACCTTGCGTTGATAGTGGGTACATTTGGTGTTGGTGCAGTACCAGCCATAGCAGCCAAGCAGAGTATCCGTGCCGCACTAATGGCGGCTGTTAGGACGCAAGGCGTTCCCGGTACGGCCAAGTGGATTCGTACAGCAAAGCAGGCATCCGCCGCTGACTCCCAGCAGATGGTGCGTATCGTGCGCCGGATTGAGGATGAGGTCCCTGCTCCTGGTAGTGGGGTGCTGACTGTACCAGAAGCACCTAAAGGTTCTGCCTACCAGCGGTTTCTTCAGGCAGAGGAAACATTTGTTCCAACGAAGAAACCCTCCGTTGGAGCAAGAGTTGGTGAAAAAAAGGCATGGTTAGCAGAGCAGATCACGGATGAGTTCGATCAGGTCAATGCAAGCTCTGCTCGTGTGAAGAATGAGCTGGCGGATATCGGTTTGCCTTATGCCGACTCTATCAATGCGGAACTCCATTCTGCGCTCTTGAAGGGAGCGATCTCAGCAGGTGTGTCTAAGGCACAGACGGTTGTTCGTCTGGCCACACGAACATTGGGCAAGGGTATCGACCGTAAGCATCTCAGTGCCTATCTGCGACTACGCCATGCCCTAGATGTACAGGCGATGCACCCTACTCGTAAGGTTCCGACCCCATTCACGAAGGCAGAAGAGATACAAGAATCTATTGATGATCTAGAGACACTGATTGGTCCTACTCAAATGCGGCGGGTGGAATCGGCCGCTAAAGTTGTCGCCAATGGATATGGTGACATGCTGGTTCAGAAGCAGCGTAGCGGCCTGATCTCTAAGACGATGGTGGATGAACTTCGCCAGAAGTACCCCTTCTACAACCCAATCCGTTACGTTGAGCAGACTGAGGGCGTGATTGCCGGCACGCAGGAAGGCGTTCGGGCATCTGGTCGTGCGATGTCAGTAGCTTCTGCTGATATTCAGAAACTATCCGATATCGGGTCTGATCTGATAACACAAGACCCACTAGAGACGATCTACCACGCCTTTGGACGCAGCGAGATGGTGGCGCGTCGTAACGATGCAGCCCGTGCGTTGATAGAAACGGTATCGCTTGATCCACTGTCCAAGGGCACCCTACGAGTGTTGGGGCGTGGAGTGGAGCCAAAACGTGGCGAAAAGACGATCTCCTTCATGGTGGGTGGCCAGAAGCACACCGCCGTGGTGCCCGACTGGGTGGAGCGTGAAGCAAAAGCGTTTGCTATCACCGAGTTCAGCAGTATCGAGAAGGTCGCACGAGGGCTCAACGCGCTGCCGCGTGGCCTCTTGGTGAACTACAACCCCGCATTCTTGGCTGCAAATTTCATGTTTGACGCCATGACGGTTGCCGTGACCAAGGGTGTTATGCCTTGGAGCACGCTAAATGCCGCTCGCAAGAATCTCACCTCTATGTTCAAGGCTGATCCTGAGCTGGCCAAGATGATTCAGGCCGGTGGTGACGTAAGTGGTTTCTGGGGCCGTGATGTGCGTGATCAGGTCGCGCACATCAACAAGGGCGGTAATCTTGGAATCCGTACACAAGGTGACTGGAAGCGGTTGCTCTCCAAGCCCTGGGAATTGATAAGTGAGACGGCCCACAACTTGGAACTTGCACCTCGGCGTGCGGTGTTTGAGGCGTCAATCAAACGTGGCAAGACAGATGCCCAAGCGGCACTGTATGCGCGTCGTGGGACCGTGGACTTTCAACGTGGTGGACGTGCTATTCGTACGTTGAACTCGTATTTCCTGTTCCTGAACCCCGCTGTCCAGGGCACGATGCTGCCATTCCGTGCTGCATTCACAGGTGATCAGCGTATGCGCGCAGTAACGTTTATGAGTATGGCGCTTGGTGCCAATGCTGGTGTTTACGCCTGGAATACACAGACGAAGCCTGATGGCACACCACGATTTCCTGAATACTATGACATTCCTGCGTATGATCGATTAGGGAAGCTCATCGTCATGCTGCCGTCTGAGGAGAAGGACTCCCGCGGCAATACAGTCCCACACTACATCGCTGCTGTTCCCATGCTCCGTGAGTTTGCTGCATTAACAGCACCCATGAATCACATCATGGGACGCTTGCAGAATGAGAGCCCTGAAACGTTCAGAGAGGTGATGGACTCTATCTACGATCAGGCCAATCCAATTGATCCAATCTCCCGGCTACCCGTTCCAACTTATGCGGGCCAGGCGTATACCGAATGGCTGCTGAACCGGGATACGTTCCGTGATCGCGATATCGTACCAACAGAACTTCAAGGCTTACCTGTTGGGCAGCAGTTCAACGAGCGTACGTCTGACACGGCTGTCCGTATCGGGCAATGGTTGAATGTCTCGCCTATGAAGATCGACCACGTGCTTCAGACAGGGCTTGGTCAGGACATCTTTTCACTGGCAGATATGACCTTGCGTGAGAGCTTAGGAGAAAATGTCGAAGCACAGGCTATCGTGGCGCAGCTCCAAGATATGCAGGACATCCTACCTTCTGACGAGTTCAGGCGACTCAGGAACCTAGTTCTAGCAGATGTTTCAGGCGAACTTCGCCGGCAAGTAGAGATCGAGGAGCGCCGTCCAGAGCCGGATATGCCAATCGCCACTACGGTCATCAATCGGTTCTACCGTAAGTATTCAGGGAACTTGTATCGTACAGGGCTTCAACGTGCTGCTGAAGAGGCAAATGTAACACCAGAACAAGTGCGTGCATCCAACAACGTCATGCACCAAGTAGACATCGAATTACAGGATGCCCAACTTCAGCGTGATGAGAAACTGAGAACAGGCGATATCAACGGTAATAGATGGCGTGGAGGACGTAAGGACAGTAGATCGCTTTATCAGGGCGCGCTAATGGCCATGGGTGTTCAAGTGCCACCACTCAGGAATTTCCTGAACAACCCTTCTGATCGGGCAGCATTTTACACCACGATATATACCGTGGCAGGGTTCTTCCCTGATCGGCGTGACCGTGGCCAGTTGCTCACAGCAGCATTGAACTCGATACCAATACCTGAGATTGCTCCTGGTGTTGAAGACTGGGATGAGTATTTCTCTTACCGTGACAGTTTCCTGAATGGGCTGACTCAGGCTGACAAGGACCTACTTCAAGAGGAGCGTCGCGACAGTCTCTCCGAAGAGGAGCGATTCTACGATGACTTCACCAATCCCGAAGGTTTGGCAGCGGCATACTGGAATGTTCCTGAGTTCGTGATTGGCGATCCTACCGTGGCCCATGAATTCCGGGTATTTGAAGAACTAGCTGGTGATCAGCGCACTCTCATACTTGACCAGCGGCCTGAGTTCAGAGCGATCGCACAGCAAGTATCCCTTGTACGAGAGAGTATGCGACTAGGAAGCGCCGAACTCGATGCCTTCCTCATGCGCTACGGGTACAACGACACGGTTATCAATCTTGAAAACGTAGGCCGCGAGTCTCAAATAGCACCATGGACTGTACATGCCATGGGCCAATTTGGCTTGGGTGGTGTATAGGCAGATTGACACGGTATGTGTCAAGGTAGAATATATGCGCGAATGCCCGGAAGGGAGACATAACCGGAATGGCTATGCAAAACGGCGAAAGCCAGGAACAGCAGCCGCAGGACGCTCTCGATCTTGACCAGCAATCGCTGGACGTGGAGCAAGGGATTGCGGAGGAACCGCAGTTCGTTACTAAAGAGGCGTACCAACAGATGCAGCAGGCATACGATGCCAAGCTGGCCCAGCAGGGCCGTCACCTCAGTGGTCTGGAGTCGCGTATCGACAATCAGACCAACGCGATGGCGAAACAGCTTGGTGACATGGCGGCTAACAGTGCCCGTGCGGAGATCGAGCGTCGTGAGCAGGAGTTGCTTGCCAGGATCGAAGACCCTGATGAGCGTGCGCGAATGCAGACGATGTTGGAACTCCAGGCACTCCGTAACCCACAACCTGTCGTAGAGCAACCGATGCAAGTGGCTCCCCAGCCACAGCCTCAGCAGCCGACGCCAGAGGACTGGGCGCAGGTGCAGCGGTTCGTACAGAATCTCCAGATAGACCCAAACGATCCACGGATTCAATACTCGATTCTGACGGACCCTACACTGACGGATGCACAACGGCAGGAACAGTTCTTGGCAAACCTAGGTTCGGTTGGAGCCACCGCAGCGGCAACAGCTCGGCAGAGCCAGCAGCAGGCAGTACCGACTCCTACGCCAACGCGGGCCTCTGGTCCCGTAGGCACCGGGTATCGGAACATCGACGACGTTTATGACGCCTTCAATTCCGATCAAATTGACCGAGACGCATTCAAGGCAGCCGCCTCGAAGTTCGGGGTTACTGTCTAAGGAACAAAGGAACAAATCATGGCAACGGGACTTTCGTTGTCCGGCACCAGCAACCTGTCCAGTGGGCAGCGTATTCTGGTTGCTGCGGCAAAAATGGCTTTCGAGCCCGCTGCTCCTGACCCAGACTTGATTACGTCACAACGTATTCCGCAGGGTCACAAGCAGTGGGACATCCTGACCTACGCGCGGCTTTCTGATGCCAACGCACTCACCGAGGGTGTCGATCTGGCTCAGTCGGAACAGCTCGTAGCCGCTTCTCTTTCGATCACTCCAAGCGAGCACGGCATCATTTCGACGATCTCCAAGCGGCTTATCCGCCGCCAGGGCGATGCGAACGTGGTGTCCGCAGCAGGCTCAATGATCTCGAACTCGCTCCGACGCCGACAGGCCAAGGACGTGATCGCACTCTACGACGGGTTCACCAAGAGCACGCCGGGAGCTTCACTCGCCATCGACATCACGCACTTCCGTGGTGCCAACGCATATCTGATGACGGACAACGACTCTGGCTACGGTCCTGCACAGCCTCCATTCAAGGCAGCTCTGCACATCGAGCAGATCAGCGACCTCATCCTTGATATCACCGACACGACTCCTCGTGGCACGACCACGGGCGTCACCGGCGACATGCTTGCCCGGTGGTGGAGAACTCGTGACCGTCTCTACGGTGTTGAGGTCTACCACAGCGGAAACATCGAGCGTGACTCCGCCAACGACTCCAAGGGTGCCATCTTTGCGGAAGAGGCCCTGGAGTTGGTGATGGCCAACGACATGGAAGCGACCGAGGAATCGGACAACTCTCTGCGTGCCGTCGAATACGGCATCTTCCAAGAGTGGGGCGAGGGCGAACGCGCAGACCCCCACGGCGTAGAGATGTACTCCGACACGACTGCGACCATCTAATGACGATCAAGCGGCAACGGCAGATTCGGATGCTGCGTACGGGTGGCGACTCTGATACAGAGAACGTCGTTTCCCAGCAGCAATACGATGACCTCGTGGAGCGCGGAGGCCAGGCTTTACGGATCGGTGGTGACCTGCCGGATATCTTGGTCTTATACGACCAGGTGGATGGCTCGACGCTACGGGTAGAACGTGGGCTTGCGCTGCAATCGCACATGAAGAAGCATGTTGCCATTTGTTCGGCATGTCGGGCACCTGCTATCGCTGATAGCAAGGGCCAACAGAACATCGCTACCCACATCAGGGCAGCGATGGAGAACTCGGTTACTCATCAAGGTGCCGAGGCTCTGGACATGGTGACGCAAAACGGTTCGGGTAAGCGGTGTTCGGCATGCGACGCGATCTTCCTTAGTAGGCCGCAGAACGTGCATGAGCACCTTGAACGCACGATAGCGGCCGGCCCTCTACATAGGGAGGCCGTCGTTCAGATTATCCAAAGGTTCTCACTGGAGCCTCCGGTGCTGGAACAACCGATCGCCACTCCCGTGGCACAGGAAGTTTCAGTCTCTTTTTCGCGAGAGAGTGACCGGAGGGAGCCGAGCCGCAGACGTAGGCGGCATCGGCGCCGTAAAGGTAGTGTTGCATGACGACCGTGACAGAAGACCTGCAACTTTCGTGGGACTACTTCACTCGGCAGGGTGAAGGGTTCAGTGAACAGGCGCTCAGGATGATAGACGGTTGGCGTCGAACTGAATGGGACAGCATTGTTCGCTATCTGCTTCAGGACTACCACTGGGAAATCCCAGAGGGGTTAGAGCCACACTGGGTCGGTCCCGGTAAGGCTCGTTACTGGCAAGAGCAGACGAAGCTGGAGAGGACGTTCGTGGACAATGAAACCGGGGACCCCCTGGCTCACACGGGTGAGAACCTTGAACGCGGGCACATGGAAGGTGTATGGGTCACGACCGGATGGGAGCCGACAGGCCCACTGCCCGCAGACAATGCGGGTCAGGTTGCACACTATCTGAACAAGGGACTTCGCCTGCGCCCACCCCTAGAGGGTGTGGCTGCTGAAATATGGCGTGAGTCCGCCGATCTACCGGAGGCACCCAGTGAGGCTCCTCCAGCTCCCTACACGTGCTTCCGGCACGGGGAGAAGGGCAAGATGGCGTTTGCGAATTGGAAGGCGTACATCAAACACTGTACGCACTACAACGAGCCTCCCAAGGAGACGCCACCGCAAGAGGTCTTGGAGCGCATGGCTAGATTCCAGTGGTACTGCCTGAATCACGATATCGGGTTCAACCACAAGGCCCACGTCACGCGGCATTTCAAGGCCGAGATGAGACGCGCCGGCAGGCCGTTTCACATGACCGTGGAAGACATGCAGGTGCAGAAGAATGGCAGTAATGCCTGAAGACAAAAACGGACAAGTACAGCAGGTCTTGAGTAACGGTGGTTCGTATACCGTTCAGGTCGTCGGCGGGTCTGGCTCGGTTGTTGCTAGCCAGGACGTGAGGACCACGAACGATACCATCACAATCTCAAAGACTCTGAGATAAAAGGAGCCATCATGGCATTCCCTAGCAACAACGCAGAGATCGCAGGACGCTTATTTGGCAACATTGCCAACAACGCTGTCACCAGTCACGCATTCCTCTTGACTGGTCAGCACAACTGGTTCTCCACTCCCGCAGTCATCGACGTGTCGGGTATGGAGATCGCGATGTCCATCGAGCAGGAAGCTCTTACGACGGTCACGAGGACGACGGCTTCTGCCGCCTCAACGGCAGTATTCACGCTCAGTGATGGTGGCGCATCGGGCGACGCCACGGGCGCGGCGGTCCTCGTATCTGGCGACTCGTTCTCCAACAGCATCACTGGTGCGTTCCCCATAAACTACCCGATCGACGCGACGGGCACGAGTACCACGGACTTGGATGCTGACGACTGGGTGAACTTCCGGGCGATTCAGAACGCCACCGGCTTGGTGGGCACGATGAACGTCACGGTTGCCTACGTCTACGGCAAGCCTGGGGTCATCAACTAATGAGTGACACCGACGAGCCGACCCAGGAGATCATGGCTCGTATCGTTCCTGAGCAGACGCTTGAGTATTTCATCGAGCAGCGAAACGGGAACAAGCGAAACTACATCTTCGATTACGGGAAGTCTCGTCGGTGTGACCACCCCAACCTGCGGGTAATCGCCAGGGGTGGGATCGTGTACCGTTGCCTCGATTGCAACTATGCGTTCCATATCCCTGGCGCTTACCAGCAACCTCTGCATAACGAGGTAATACAGTCCGCCTTCAACATGCTCGTATTCTCCAAGGAGTTTGGCTCGGACGCACTAGGTGAAGTCCTACGTCGTCCCATAGGCCAGTCCGACGGGAGCGAGCAGAAGCCCGTATTGCCGGAAGGCATGAGCTTCACCGACGTGATGCGGTTGCTGGACGACATCGACGTGAATGCGCTCGATGGCGGTATGGCAACCCTCTACAAGATGCTCGATGAAGTGTGGGTGAACTCGGAGCAGCGGCAGCTACAAGCAGAAGAGAAGTTACGGCAAGAGCGGCAGCTCGCCGGAAAGAGTGACCCCAGTGAAGAGCCGGAAGGCACCCCCGTGTCCGTTATGTCAGAGTCAGGAAGTTAGCGTCCATCGAACCGGGGTCCGTGAAGACCCCACCAAGCCGGTATACCGCTGCTCTCACTGCCAGCTCCAATTCTTGGAGCCGCGTGAAGACCTGCATGAGTATTACCGCAACCAATACCGCAAGGATCACGAGTCTACGGTGGGCGCAGCGCTCACACCAGAAGAGCGGTATCACATACACCGCCCCTTCGCCCAAGTATCGGCCGACAACTTCAAGGAAGACGTGCCCGAAGGTTCGTCCGTACTGGAGATCGGTTGTTCTTCTGGCGCATTCCTAGACGCGCTTGGCTCGGAGTACGACCGCTACGGTCTGGAATGGAATCCAGACGACGCGGCGTTCGTGCGTGACGTAGGGGAATTGCCCTGCGAAGAGGGCGAGTTACTGGAAGCCTATCCAGGTAAGAAGTTCGACGCGATCGTTGCACTTCAGGTGTTCGAGCACGTCGCTGATCCTATCGAGTGGCTGCGCCAAGTGAAGTCGCGCCTCATAGGCGGCGGCTGGATATACCTAGAAATCCCCAACGTCATGGAAGCGCTGAACTCTGCGTACGCGACTGAGGAGTTCCGCGACTGGTACTACCGTGACTCCCACGTAACGTACTGGGAGCCGAATAACTTCGCGTCTGCACTGGGCGCCGTAGGTTTCGAGGCAAAGGTGGCCGTGCGTCAGCGATACGGTATCCGATCGCACCTGAACTGGATGGAGAACGGCCATCCGCTACCTGACTACCTCACCGCTTGCCAGCCGTTTCGTCCGGTCCCTTACGCGCATCCCTTCGCTCCTGCGCTGAATCGCTGGTGGCGGCGAATCGACATGGAGTACCGGATTCAGATGGAGACATTGCAACTGGCCGATACGCTGACGGCCATGGGCCGGCGAAGAGAAATCTGATGCATCACGTGCGCCGTGCTTAGACATATCGCAGAGCAGACTGGAACCCAAGAGGACATGGGCGTTCGTGTCTTCAACGGTCTGTTCCGCCCGCTGTCGCGCCCGCACGAGGACTGGGGCATGGATATCCCGTGGCCCTCGTGGATCGAAGAGGTCCACAACACCGCTTCTGGACGCTGCTTCATGCTGGGCACCGGCCCATCGCTCACGAAAGAGGAAGCGCTGTTCCCACTGCTGGGGCAGGAGATCACGTGGACAGTGAACCGGATGCGTAAGTATTACGGCACGCTGGGATTCGCTCCGACGAACCACGTCATTGCAGAACCTGGCCCAGTGATGGGTTTTGGTCACAAGATAGGAGAGGTGTACGACTTTCCCGAAGCTCAGAACCGCATCGCTATCCATTGGAACGTGGTGGCTACCCCCGGCTGGCTGTGGTGCCCAAAGGCACCGGATGATATCCAAGTACGGTTTCAGGGCATACAGGGCCTTGGTGAGCGTCTAGCGCCTCTTCCAACGGCATGGGCGAGCCCGTTCACCTCTGTGCAACTGGCATTGTGGATGGGGTATGACGAGATATACATGCTGGGGCTGGACACGACGAACCAGGGTCAGGCATGGGATGTGGAGTTTGGACGCACGAAGAAGCCGCGCAACATCCGTTCCATCTTGGAGTGTGTCGAGCGCGTACGTCGCGACATCGAACGCGCAGGCCGACAGATATACGACTGCTCCAGTGGGGGCAGACTGAACGAGGAGGGTATCTTGGAGTACCGAGCACTAGAGGAGGTGCTGGCGTGACCGTGATCGACGCATTCCAGTGGTTAGCAATCGTAGTCTTGGGAATCGCAGTGTTGGCTGCTTACGTGACCGACTGGGATGACCTCCTGGGGCATCCCCGCTATGGGCCACGCAGGCCAATGTCCGAGGACGTGCCACCAGAACCTGCACCGGAAACACCCAAGCCGCGTCGGCGTAGGGGAGGCCGGCGGTGAACGACAATACGGAGCTGTTGGCGGATTTCCACAACATCCATGTGGGAGAGCGCGTCTTCATCTTAGGTAACGGTCCATCGCTCTTGACGCATGACCTGCGGCCGTTGGCGAATGAGTACACGTTCGGTTGCAACAGTATCGGTGAGTGGGCTGAGATGCCATTCGAGCCGACCTACTACGGACTCAGCGACATCCAAGAGTGGAAGTGGCTTGATCACAACAACTTTCAGCAGTGGAAGGATGTCGCGCGCTTCAACGTACAGTTCGAGGGCTGGGCCACACATGATGCGTATTACAACGTGGTCAAGGCCCACGATAGCCACCAGGCTTCCGTAGAGGGCTTCTGTGGCTTCGACGATACGTTGCCGGCGATCCCAACTGCACGCAGCACGCCCATGACGATAGCGCAGCTCGCTATTTGGATGGGGTTCAGGGAGTTCTACTTCCTGGGGTACGAGAACACGAGGGGTTATGTCTACGAACCTGATCGCACCGTCTCCATGCGAGGTCATCAGCTTTTCAACATAGACAAGAATGTGAAGTATTCGCTGGCGATACAGCGCAATGCTCGCCGACTGCGCGAGGACTTGGAAGCACAGGGAGGATGCGTCTATGACTGCACGCCTGAAGGGTTTCTGAACGGACTCGGTCCGCCTCGGCGTGGTATAGGCACACCACAGATATGGGAATTTAGAGAACTAAGCGAGGTGCTGAGTTGAAAGCGTTCGTGACAGGAAGTTCTGGACTCATTGGACGTTCCTTGGTGGAGGCTCTGGAAGGGCGCGGAGATACCGTTGTCCCCTACGACAAGGCCATCTCTTCGCACCTAGACATCCTCAATGGCCCGGTGTTGGCGATGGATATAACGGCTTCCAAGCCTGACATCATTATCCATTTGGCTGCACAGTCCGGTGTGGAAGCTGCGCGTTCCAACGCTCGCGCAGCGTGGGAACTGAACGTCATCGGCACACTGAACGTGCTGGAGGCCGCACGTATCAGGACTACGCCAGTGATCCTGGCATCTTCCAACCATGTCTATGGGCACCAAGATAGCGATGACATGACGGGTGAATCGGCGCCACTGAACCAGCTCGACACGTATTCGGCCACGAAGATTGCGGCCGATGTGATGGGCCGCTCCTACTGGCACAACTATGGGTTGCCCGTAACGGTCGTACGGAACACGAACTGCTACGGTCCTGACAGTCCGCATCTTGGACACCTCATCGAAGGCACCATCATCGCTGCGCTGAACGACGAACAGTTACAGATGCGTACGGACGGCCAGACCTCCAAGGCGTACCTGCACGTAGATGATGTGGCCCGTGCGTACATGCTGGTGGCCGATCAGTTGCTGGACGAAAACCTGCGTGGTGAGGCGATCAATGTCACCGGCCCCTCGTTCAAGGCCATCGACGTGGTGGACCTGATCCTGTACGTCATGGGTAAGCCGGAACTGCATCCGTTGCTGGGTGCGCCCGTGGCAGACCAGGAGGACGAACAGTTGGATGATGCCAAGATTCGGGCACTTGGATGGCACGAACAAATGCCTCTGGCTGACGGCATCCGTACAATGGTGGCAGCGTTCACCGAACGGTACGGAGGCGTGATAGCGTGATTCTGGGCATCATCCCCGCCCGCGCCGGCAGCACTGGGGTTCCGAACAAGAACCTAGTGAACGGTCCGCTGTTTCATGGCAGACCGTTGGTGACATGGGC
>Ga0315339_1001118_pt1 | contig 25819 bp, 21 predicted proteins | sample ASW17metaG_FD_204514 | JGI IMG/M metagenome (GOLD analysis project Ga0315339, IMG submission 204514) | Ammonia-oxidizing marine archaeal communities from Pacific Ocean, United States - ASW #17 | ecosystem: Environmental > Aquatic > Marine > Oceanic | place: USA: California | collected 2016-12-05 | reverse complement strand
CCTTGTAGGCCAGCCGCGTGCGCCCGTCCTTCATCTTCGTGATCTCGGCCTCGTGGTCGTGCGGATTCACCCAGTCCTTGTTGGACACTTTCTTTTTACACTTGCGGTCCCGGCGTTGCAATGCCGCACGATCGAGCGCTTCCCCGTCGGCCGCGGCTAGCTTCGCCAAGTACTCGTGATAGTTCTCGCCCGTCGCCCGCCGCACGATCGAGCGCATCGCCGCGTCCGCCGCCAGCGTCGTCGCGTCCACCCCGATCATCTTGCCCTTCAGCAACCCCGCCGCCGCCAGCCGTTCCAAAACCCAGGAGAAAATCGCCTGATGCGTCTCGGCGTCGAGCAGCCGCCGGGTACGCGAGAGCGTCACATGATCCGGCGTCGCTTCGTCGAGACCGTAGCCGAGGAAACAACGCAACGACAGGGAGTCGGCGACGGCGGACCGGCGCGAGATCCCGACGGGCGTGGTCAGGAACTGTCGAGTCTACTGGGCAAGATCCTGCGGATTGACGTCGACGGCGAAGCCCCTTACGAGATCCCGGAGGACAACCCGTTCGTTGACGTACCGGAGGCGCGCGGCGAGATCTGGGTTTACGGGTTGCGCAACCCGTGGCGGTTCAGTTTCGATCGCATGACGGATGACCTTTTCATCGGCGACGTCGGGCAGGATCATCGCGAGGAGATCAACTTCCAGTCGGGTGACAGCGCGGGCGGCGAGAACTTTGGCTGGCGCTTAATGGAGGGCAGTCTGGGCCTGGAGTCGGCTACGGGGGTCCCAGTTGATCCGCCTGTACCGCCCGAGATGTGCAACGACGGGTCTCTCGTCATTCCTGCCCTGGAGCACGCGCATCGCGAGGAGAATTGTAGCGGGGCGATCACCGGCGGCTATGTGTATCGCGGGGTACAGTCACCGGCGGCGGTATGTTCGAGTTGAGCGCTCGTGGCGGCGGGTTCAGCCCGGATTCAGAATTGCATTGGAACGGAGAAGCGCTACCGACCGACGTCTTCAACAACAGTCGGCTGCGAGCGGTGGTCGAACCGGAAGCTCTTGCCGAGGTAAAGGCTGTGGAGATCACGATCTTCACGCCGTCGCCGGACGGTGGACGTTCCGATCCAAAGGAGTTCTTGATCGAAGCCACTACGGGGCCGGCACCGATGTTGAACGAAGGGGGCGTGGTGCACGCGGCGACCTTCGCCGCCGGGCAAGCGATTGCGCCGGGCTCGATCATATCGATTTTCGGCGTCAACATGGCCGCATGGTCGGAAGCGACTCGAACCAACTTGTTGGCGACTTCGCTCGGGGGAGGGATCGTTACGTTCAACGGCGCCGGCGGGGCCAAATTGGATGGCAACGTTCGAGCACCGTTCTTCTTCGCGTCGCCTACGCAGGCCAACGTATTGGCGCCGTGGGAGCTTGAGGGATTGGACGAAGTGACTCTGACGATGCAGGTAGGCGCTGGGGTCAGCAATGCGGTGACGGTTCCGGTTACGATCTACGCTCCGGGAATTTTCACACTGACAGCCGACGGCGCTGGGCAGGCGGCCGCAACGATTTCCGCGACGGGCGGTGTCGTGGCCGCACCGGTCGACTTTCTGGAAGGCTTGCCTTCACGTCTCGCACGGCGCGGGGAGTTTGTGGCGCTTGCGACCACCGGCCTGGGTCCGGTCACGCTTCCTCCCGCCAGCGGCGATCCGGCGGAACGGCCGTTTCCGGTAACGACCACCACTCCGGTTGTGATGCTCGGTGAAGTTCAGGCGCTAGTTGCGTTCTCCGGGATTGCTCCGAACTTCGTGGGGCTCTATCAACTCAATATCCGAATCCCGAGCGAAGCCCCCAGCGGCGATGCCGTGCCGCTGAAGGTGACGATCGGTGGACTCACGTCCAACATAGCGACGATCGCGGTCGAATAGAGCCGTGCCCCGGCACTGCGATGTCAGACTCTGTTCGGTTCGGCGGCCCTTGAAACCTCGACGCCCTCGCCCATTTGCTCGACTTCAGAGAAGTAGACTTTGCGCTCCTCGTCCATGCAATGGTTGGCGAGCATGACCGCGATGGAATCCTGCAAGCCGACTTCGACGTCGGCCTTGGGCTTGCCGCCGTCGCGGACGTTGAGCAGGAAGCTCTCGAGTTCTTTGTATTCAGGGTTCTTATCTTCCTTGGGGGCCATGATGCCCTTGTTGTAGAGCCAGCGTCTGGCGAACTCGACTTCCTTTTCGATGAAGCCGGTGTCACCCGCATTGAGGTCTTGCGCTCCGGGAACGATCGGCAGACCTTCACCTTGCCCCACCATGTCGGCGACAGTGGCGCCGGCAACCCAGGCTTCCTGGACTTCTTTCTGGTCGCCCATCTTCTCGGGCATGGGGTCGCGGAACCACATGCCTTCGCCGCCGGGGATGAGAGTAATTTCAATGGCGCCGTCGGTGCCGAGGATGACTTCACGGCAGCCGTCACCGGGCGTGCGGCGGCCCTCGATGTGGCGGTTGGTCATGATCGAGCTGTACTGGAGCTTCTGGCCCTCGGGGTACTCGAAAATGAGCTGAATGTTGTCGTAGATGTCGCGGCCATCTTTCCAGTAGTCAATGCCGCCGACACCCATCACGGACTTCGGCGTTGCGCCGATCATCCAATCGGCGATGTCGACCTGGTGCGACATGAGCTCAGCGCAGAGTCCACCGGAATACTTGCGGTACATGCGCCAGTTGATCTGCTCTTCGCGGCTGGGATCATTCACGCTGCGGCGCCAGCTCTTGTTGCGGTGCCATTGCGCCTGAATGTGCGTGATCTTGCCGATGACGCCCTTGTCGATCATCTCCTTGGCGGTCCGGTAGAAGGAGCTGTAGCGGCGCTGCAAGCCGACCTGGATGACCTGGTTGGGACGCTCTTCGTGAAGCTTTCGAACGGCGCGCACTTCCTCGGGCGTGAAGACGAGGGACTTCTCGCAGAAAACATGCTTGCCGGCTTCCAGCGCGTCCTTCATGACGGGGTAATGCATGAAGAGCGGCACCGTGATGAAGACGGCCTCGATGTCGTCACGTTCGAGCAGTTTGCGGTAGTCGGTGTAGGGCGTGGGTTTGCCGTCGAATAGATCGATGGCCTTCTGCAGATTGGGTTCGTAGATGTCGCAGATGCCAAGGCAATTGCCGATGTCGATGTTGTGCAGATGCCGTTGCAGCAGGCGGAATCCGCGGCTGCCGGGTCCGATAAAACCGTAGTTCACCTGCTTGCCGGCGGCCTTCACGGTATGCACGAGCGGTGCGCCCTGTGCTTTCGGAATCATCGCGGCGGCAGCCGTGGCCGCACCAGCGGCTCGCACGAAGCTACGGCGGTTCACACCGTTGTTGGCTTTAGGGTCTGAGGAGTTTTGCGTTTTGGCGTCGGCCATGGTGACCTCTCGAACTGAAAGTTTTGGGCGAATCACGCTCTGGGGACATTCTAGCTTACGTGCCGATTCTATTGGACTTCGACGGACTCGACGCGAATCACGCCGCCCTTCATGTTACCGGTGACTTTGACGAGGAGTTCTTCTTGCTTGCCGGTGCGCTCAAGCTCATTGAGGGCTTTGAGGTTGCCCGCTTCGTTGAACTTGATGTACTTGCCCTCTTTGGTAACGAGGCCGAAACCACTCTGCTTACAGCTTTTCATGCACTTGGTAGTGTGCGAGGAGGCTTTGTCGAGACGATTGGCGGCGCACATGGTATCCATGAGATAGCCGGTCCATTCGGCGGCCGAGAGGGGAGTGGCAAGGAAGATGGCGAAGATGAGTAGAGTCGTCGTTTTCATAGGTCGCTCCGTTGGGTTGTTCCTAGGATAAACGAAAGCAGAGCGCCGCAGCGGGCGCGCCGAGGCGGTGAGATATGATGGTCTCGGGTTGAGACTGATCGCTTTTTGGAGTTGCCTGACCTTGGTGTGTTTCGGGCAGAACTCCGATGGACCGAGTCCGGCCGGCTCCGGTACGCCAAAGGCGACGAATTCCTCGGGGATTGTGCCGGGCCCCCTCCCACGGGAAGCGCAACCGGGCCCGGATGAAGCGTCGGGTGAAGCGGACCGCACGGAATTGAATCTGCTCGGGCTCGTGGATTCTGATTCCGGCGAGAGCCGCCGGAACGAGAACGTCTCGATCAATCTGATTGACAACAACGTTCTCAAGGAACTGAACATCCGGCTCGGCACAACGGCCACCGTCATTGATGAGTTTGAAGCCGACCGGGGCTACTTCGGCGCGGAGTTCGGCTCGGACCCGGGTTCGCCGCTTCATCTGACGCCTACGACGGCCTCGGGCGTACACGGCGGCCTCTATTGGTCGCATGACAACAGCGCCCTGCGGGCGCGTTCGTTCTTTCAGGTCGGCGAAGTGCAGCCGGCGCGTGACAACGACTTTGGGTTCGACTTCAGCGCGCCGGTCTGGCGCGGTGGTTACTTCACGCTCGATGCCAGCCAGCAGCGTTTGCGGGGCAACGTGAACGGCAATATTCTCGTGCCCGCCGCGGACGAGCGAACGCCACTCGCGACCGACCCGGCCGTGCGAGAGTTCGTACAACGCATCCTCGACGCCTATCCCAGCGAATTACCGAACCGCACGGATATCAATTCTCACGCTCTCAATGCGAACGCGCCGCAGGTGATCAACAACGACAACATCGGGGGCACGCTCGACCAGCAACTCGGCGAAGCGGACCAACTGGTTCTCCGGTATCGGTTTACATCACAGAAAGTGAATGCGTTTCAGCTCTTCGGCGGGCAGAATCCGGACACGACGACGAAATCCCATGACGCGCGCCTGAGCTGGGTGCGCACGTGGTCGCCCTCGACGGTGACGGACTTTTCGGCGGGGTTTGGCCGGGTCGGGTCGCTGCTGGTGTCCGACGACACGTCGATAGGGCCGGTGATCTTGACGGGCAACCTCTGGAACTTTCTCGGGCCTGGCTCGGATCTTCCGATCGACCGCGCAAGGAACGAATTTCGCTATGCCGGAGCGCTGCGGCACACCCGCGGCCGCCACCTGTTAACCACCGGTTTCGAAGTGCTGCGGCGGCAGGTGAACGGAAGTGAATCGAACAGCCATCGGGGACTGTTCTCGTTTCGTGCCGATTTTGGTCAGGACGTCGTGACGAACATTCTTTCCGGCCGTCCGAGCTCATACAGCGGTGCTCTCGGGAACGCTCACCGTGGATTTCAAAACTGGGAAATGCAGTACTACATGGGTGACGACTGGAAGGTGAGTTCCGATCTCACGCTCAATATGGGATTGCGGTTTCAGCCGGTGATGGCGCCCTCGGAAGTGAACGGGCTGACGAAGGTTCCTTACGGCTGCGATTGCAATAACTGGGCGCCTCGGTTCGGGTTCGCCTACCGGCTTGGGCGCCATGGCGGAGTCGTGCGCGGGGCGTATGGCACACACTTCGGGGAGATTTTCACCGTTACGTACAGTCAAGCTCGGTTCAATGCCCCGCAGGTAATTCGGGTCACTCTACCGACGCCCGACGTGCTGAACCCGCTAGGAAGTATCGATCCGAACAATGTGGACCCGAACGAGCCGTCGGTATTGTTCGATCTTGTCGAGGATCTCGTCGCGCCGTACTCGCACCAGTACAACTTCAGTTGGGAGCATGGCGTTTTGGGCAACGCGATGCTGCGTGTGGGATATGTCGGCAGCCGCTCACCGAAGCTGCTCACGCTCTGGTATTTCAATCGTGGACGCGCGGTCGAGGGCATGGAGCAAGTCTCCAGCACGATCAACAAGCGTCGGCCCGATCAGAGCTTGCAAGACATCCGGCGGACGCTGAATGGTTCGTTTGGCTATTACGACGCAGCGAAGATTTCGCTTGCTATGCCGCAGTGGCGTGGGTTGAGTATTGATGCTTCCTACTGGTTCAGCAAAGCGATCGATCTGGGCGCCGGTTATACAAGTACCGCGGCGGGGCGTGACGGCCGCCTGTCGCGCCCGCAATCGGAAGAGGACGCCCACGGCGAGATGAAGGGATTGAGTAGTTTCGATCAACCCCACGCCGCGCTGTGGCGGGCGACGTACGAAACACCGGGTTTGGCTCGACAGCCGGGCTGGGTCAAGAATGCCTTCGGCGCTTGGGAGTTGTTTACAGTGTTGTTGCTCAAGTCGGGTACGCCGTTCACTGTGAGCTCGGGTTCGGACGGTCCAGGGTTCGGCAATGTTGACGGCTCGGGGAGTGACCGCGTTCATGTGGTCGATCCGTCCGTGTTGGGCCGCACGATTGATCACCCGGATACCTCGCGGCGGATGTTGCCGGCGTCGGCGTTCGCGTTCATGAAGCCTACCGAATTGCGAGGCAACATCGGTAGCAACACGTTCCGCAAAGATGACATTCAGAACATCAACTTCGCGCTATCGCGCCGGTGGACTTTTGCCGGTGATAACGACGTGACCCTGCGCGCCGAGTCGATCAACTTCTTCAACACAGCGCAGTTCGCTGAGCCGGGCCGGGAAGTGAGCAATGAGAATTTCGGGACAATCACGAACACGCTCAACGATGGGCGGACGTTTCGGTTTACATTGCGGTTCGGATTCTAAAGGAGGTTCCATGAAACGGATGGTAATGACGGCGGTTGTTTCGTCCCTGCTGACGCTGACGCTGGTTTACGGATTGGGCGCGGCCCCGCCGATGACGCGGGAGACAGTACTGGAGAACGTGCGGGTGGAAGTGATCGAGCGATCGATTCCGCCGGGAGGGGTGCGCGAGCCGTACCTTCGGCCTGCGGATCAGGTGATCGTGTTCTTAAACGATACGAGCTATGACCGGATCGATTCGGAGACGGGCGAGACGATCGCACGCACGCGCAAGGCGGGCGAGGTGATTTGGCACAGTCGCGGTGAGTTGGCACCGAGGTTGGTGAACACGGGGAGTGGAGCGTTTCGGTCGCTGATTATTCAGTTGAAAGATCCGGACCTTACTCAATAGGAGAGCTTTCCCGCGGCCTTGGTCCCGCGCGCACGGATTTTCCACCCGCGCCTCCTTCCCTTCTGGTTTGAAGCAGTTTCTGCCTATTTGAAGAGGATCGACTCGGCGTAGAGAAGGTCGCCGGTCAAGCCGTCGTAGTACTGGAAGGTGGCTTGGGGCTGAGGATAGGCGACCCAGCGCGGCGTGCCTTCTTCCTTGGGGTTTGAGAAGACGTTGCTGATCTGTACGACGCAGTAGATGACACGATTGCGCATCTCGACCGGCGTATCAGGCAATACGAAACTCGACCAGCGGACATCAACCTTGCGTCCGCTGTACTCATAAGGGCCGTTGGGCGGGCGGTCGCCCTCGCTGGTGAGTGGATGCTGGCGCGAGTTGTGAGGGCCGGAGGCGAATTCCCAGACGCGGTCGGTGATCTTGATGGCGAAGCTATTGTGAAGGTCGCCGGTCAGAACAAACACCGGCGTACCGAGCGAATCCCAGAAGTTGATGAGGTCGTCGCGCTCGTCGAGGAAGACGGTCCAGGCGTCGTCCTTGTTTGATTGGGCGGCGTTGGGGTTGGCGCTGAGATTGCCGCCGATGTGCGGGATGGTGAAGTTGACCGACGAGACAATGAATGAGAAGTCGGCGTCGCTGGCTTTCATTTCGCGCTTTAGCCATGCGACTTGGCGCTTACCGAGCATCGACCGGCCGGGGTTTTGGGGATTCGTGACGTCGTGCTCTTGACGGTTTGAGCGAGTGTCGACGAAGAACAGGTCGACGTTGCTGACGCGCTTCTTGAAGTAAGAGACCCGACCGATCGAGTAGGTCTGTTTGCCGTCGGCGACGGCGGGCGGGTTAATGCGCAGGCGGTTGTCGTCGAGCACTTCGACGATTTCGTATACCTTGGAATTGGGGTCGCCGCTTGCATCTTCGACCTGGCGGTATTTGGCTCCTTCGGGGTATCCCCAGTGGACATGTAGGGTGGAGGACTCGTCGAGCTTGAGCGCTGAGAATTGCGCCTCCGAATCAGTGAGAATGTCGCTGGAGGATTCGAGTTGGACTTCGCCGTATACGATGTCCTGGGTGGGTGGGTGGGACCTCGTTGCTCCAGCCGAGATAGTCATACCAAGCGCGCGTTGCGACGTCGCGGAAGACAGACTTCCAGTTGCGGCGTCCGACCTCGCCCGCGCCGTAGACGTCGCTGAGTAATTCGTGGTCGTCGAAGGTGTAATAGGACGGCACGTAGCGGTGCCACTCGGAGAGGTTCGGGGCACGTTCGAGGAAGACCTTGTAGTTCTCCCAAACGCCGACGATACCCGGCATGAGGCGGACCGGGCGAGGGTCGTCGGCTTGTGCGATGCCGACCTGCTCGCGCCAGGCTTCCGGTGTGAAGTCGCGCTTGTCTTCGTAAAGCCAGTCGCCGTTGAGGATCGCGAAGTCGATTTTGCTGGGCTCGTCCTTGCGGGTGAGGCGATCAATCATCGTGTCGAAAGTGGGGAGCGCGGCTCCGTAGGCTCCCCCGGGTCCCTCGCGCTGATTGTTGCCGCAGGCGAATTCGAAACGGAAGTTGAACAGGCCTTTGGGGTTGGCCTCGGCGTCGACGAAATCGGTGTCGGCGGGTAGCGTGTGGAAGTGGCCACTGAGGCGGTCTTCGGCTGTGGGAGTGTCCGTGGTTGAGACGGCGTAGTAGTGCTTGGTGTTGGATTCGAGTCCGTCGATTTGAACCCAGTTGGAGTTGTCGTTGTCGAGAGTGGTGGTTATGGGATCTGTGGATGTGGTGAGTTGATCCGGGGCCGTGCCGTAGAAGACCCGGAACTCACCGGGGCGGGCGGTGCGGGCCCATACGCCGACACGGTCAGAGCCAATTCGGCCCAGCATGGGGCCGTGGGTGATGGTTGGGGTTGCGCTGTCGACGGGTGGAGGGCCGTCGGAGGCGCAGGAGGTTAGAAGGATGAGGGAGGTGGTGAGGATGGAAGTGATTCGCATGGTGTAAGCCGCCGCAGAAAGGCTAGCACGGGCGGAACCGGAACGAAACACGATCTCATTGAGGTTTGCCTTCGCCTGGTTGGGGCTCGTATCGCGAGGGGCGGTAGGGGTTCTTGATACCGAAGAACTTTTCGGTGATGATATCCGTCTTCGATGCGCCGCCTTTCCATAAGTTCCAACGCGGCTCGGCGTAGCGGTCGAAGTAGGCGTTGAGCCGTTCCTTGAGCTGCTGCTGGATGCTGCCGTGCTCGGGCGCGCCGAACAGATTCATGCGCTCGCCGGGATCGGTTTCGAGATGGTAGAGTGCGTTCGGCTTCTGGTGGATGCGATCGATGTACTTCCATTCGGCGGTTCGAATGGAGCGCACGTTCTCGACTTCGAAGAAGACCGTGTCGTCCCAATCGGTATCGTGGCCTTCGAGGGTGGCGGCGAAACTGCGTCCGGGTAGTGGCGGCTTGGTGGGCCTCTTCGAGTCGAGGCCGAGGTATTCGAGCAAGGTCGGCAGAACGTCGTAGTTGCTGACGAGATGATCGCTGCGCGCCCCGGCGGGCATGCGGCCTTTCTGGCGGAAGATCATCGGAATCCAAGTCGTCCAATCGAAGGCGGCGAGCGGACGAGCGTGGTCGCCCATACCCCAGAAGCCCGAGTGCCCGCCGGCCAGTCCCTGGTCACCTAGGAACACGATGAGCGTGTTTTCTTCGAGGTCGAGCCGCTGGAGAGTTTCGACGATGCGCCCGACACCGTCGTCGATGCCGCTGACCTCGGCGGCGTGTCGCGCGGCATTGACGGCATCGGGTGCGCCGCGTAGTGCGACGCGAAGCGGTTGCGAATTGGTTCGCGCATCGCGCGTCCGAGTCCGTAGGGGCCGTTGTAGGCGAGATAGAGGAAGAACGGGCGGTCCTTGTTTTGCTCGATGAAACGGACGCCGTGGTCGGTCCAAAACTTTGTCAGGTAGGCGGGCTCGGTGCGGAGTTGTTCGTCCTCAATGACCTCCTGGTCGTAGAAGCCGAGGCTGCTGCCGTGCGGTTTGGTAACCCAGTAGGTGAAGCCTTCTTGCGGATGAAGGTTGTCGCCCAGGTGCCATTTGCCGCTGAGTCCGGCGACGTAACCGGCCTCGGTGAGGATGCTCGGGATCGTGGCGAACTCTTCGAGCGTGTTGTACGCACCGGGGCCGACTTGCGCACCGCCTCCGCCGAGATAGGTGTGGACGCCATGCTGTGACGGCATCAGTCCGGTGAGAAGGCTGGCGCACGTGGGCGAGCAGACGGCGTTGTTGGCGTGGGCGCGCGTGAAGAGGACGCCTTCATCGGCGAGGCGGTCGAGATGCGGCGTCCGGACGTCGCGGTTGCCGTAGGCTCCCAGCGACCAGGCGCCGTGGTTGTCGGTGAGGATGAGTACGACGTTGGGGCGCTCGGGGGTGGCAGGGCCGGAGGATTGGGTGGCTAGGGGGGCGAGCCCGGCGAGGAGAAGAGTGGCGATTCGAGCAAATGGACCGTACATCAGGATGTCTAGCTTAATAGATTGGCCGCCTACGCCAGGGCGTTGAGCAGGCGGTCCAGATCCTCGTCGTTGTTGTAGATGGACGGACCGATGCGGACACCTTTGATGACGCGGGCTTCGCCGGACGGATCGGTGAACTCCCAGCGTTTGAGGGCGACGACAAAATAGCCGAAGGCCTTGTCGAGCTTGGCGCGCATCTTGTCCTGGTCGGGTGTGAGGAAGCTGACGATGGGCGTGGGGTTTCCCGGCGGCGTGATGGCGGGGTAGCCGAGCGCGGGCATTTCTTTGAGTAGGCGGTCGGTCATCGGTTTGACCTTCTTGCGGATGGTCGGGATGCCGAGCGTGGTGATGTACTTGAGCGCGGAGTGCGCGATCATGCCTTGCGCCCAGGGGAGCGTGCTGCTCGATTCGTAGATGACGGCGCCCTTGCGAAGATCGAACTTGGAGTCGGCCTGTGCTCTGTTGGGGTTCGAGAACTGGCGGGTTCCGAAGCGGGTCGGCTTGACGACGGTGCCCTGCAAGTCCTCCTTCACGTAGAGGAATCCGAAGCCCATGTCGCCTTGCAGCCACTTGTAGGTCCCGGCGGAGGCGAAGTCGATACCCAGCGCTTTGACGTCGATGGGGATGGCGCCGGCGCCTTGAATGATGTCGGCATAGACGTACGCGCCGTGAGCATGGGCGGCGTCGCAGGTGGCTTTGGAGTCATGCAGGAATCCGTTGATGTTCGAGACGAGAGCCATCGATACGAGCAGGGTGTTGTCGTCGATGGCCGAGACCATGTCGCGCGAGTCGGTGCGCCAGAAATCGTCTTTGCGGCTGCGGACGACGCGCAGTTCGATGTTCCCCTCACGCTCCAGCATGTGATAGATGAACTTCGACGCTTGGTAATGCAGGTCGTCGAGGACGACGTTGCCTTTCTTGCGGACGAGGTCCATGCCGGCGACGACGATGTTCTCGCCCTCGGTGGTGTTGTGGGTGAAGGCGATTTCATCCGGCTGGGCGTTGATGATTTGGCCGAACATCTCTTTGGTCTCTCGCTGCATGTCGCCCGTGTAGCGCGATCCGCCGCCGTTGGGTCCGCCGATGCGCCACTTGTAGTAGGTTTCGGCGGCGCGTTGCGAGTAGATGCTGACGGGGTGGTAATCGGACGCGCTGAGCCACAGGGAGTTTTGGATCCACGGAAAGTCGTTGCGAACGGAGGCCCAGTCGACTTGGCCTTTGGTGATTTTGGGACCGATTTCGGCGGCGGTGGCGGCCGGTGCGGCGGCGAGGGTGGCGGCGGAGGTGAGAAAACGTCGGCGATTGGTTCTCATGGTGGATCCCCGGGGTCTGGCGTTGGGCGTGCTCGGTTGGGCGCGCTCTTAGAGTATAGAACCCTTTTGGAGCGGGACCGCGTGCGGTGGTTGCCCTGGTGGACGGAAGAATCGCGGACCCAAAACCGGGGGGCGCTACGGGTTTACCTAGCCGACTGGAATCTCGACCTGCGTAACGAGAACTTCGGAGTGGAGCCACCGGTCGATCTCCAGTGAATCAGCCGACTCGAAAAACAGAGTCAAAGCTTCGATCAGGTTGGTTAGTGCTTCTTCGATCGAATCACCCTGACTTGCGACGTCGACATCGGGACACAGTGCAAAGTAGCCATCGCCCTCGCGTTCAATGATGGCGGTGAGCTTGTGTGAATCCGGCATAGCCGCTCTGATTCTTGCATGAAGGGGACGGCCGCGGACTAGGTGAATTTATTTGGTGGTCTCTCAGTTTGATTCCTGTTAGCCGAACCGCGGATCAGCAAGCGTTTTGCTGAGCGGCTGAAGCCTGTACCGGGGAAGGACGCTAAAGCGCCCTGGCGCTGGTGTAAGGAAGCGGAAACCGGCCATGAATGGCCGGCCTACACGCGCTTCGCGCGGAAACCGCCTGAAGGCGGTTGGGGAAGGTCGAGCCTTCATCGCTCTGGAGATCACCTGATGACCCCGTCGGCATTTTGAAAGTAGCTTGAAGTAGTGCGAACTGAGACACCACCATTCATTTGGGGCTGGCAGGGGTGTTGTGCTCGGCCAGCTTTTCTCGTTTCTCTCGACATCGATTCCCCAGTCGTCGCACGTCACGATCGCGAACCGCTTGAAGTGATAAAGACCGTGGGGCCGGCAGTCAACCACGCGAATAGTGTGAGGAGCCAATCTGTCTCCGTCTACCTCGTGACTTCATCCGAAGAGAGCAGATACGCAATGTTCGCGGGAATCGCAGCCAGCCCGAAGAATCCGATCACCTTCCACAACCAGTAGGCGATAGCGCTACTCTTGACGATCGAGCCCGGCGGGATCGTCGGCACTCAGTACCCCGGGCGCACGGTCTTCGCTGTTAGGTCGCCCAGGAGCTTGTGCCAGGGATGCGCTTTGTTCGTCTCGACTTCGGTGACAATCTCGCGCATCTTCTTGAGCACGGCTGGCTCGGCGTCGTCGTAGACATCGCCTTGCAGTAGCTTCAGAACGTCGAGCCGGTAGCGGTCGTCGTTGATGAAGGCAGTAAAGAGTACGTTCAGCCGGTAGTAGACCGAGATAAACTCGTACCAATTGTGGGTGCCGAGCCGAATGATCTCTTCATAGCCCGCGAAACGTTCTTTGCGAAAATCGTCGGCTTTGACCGCCGCGATGATGTCGTCGCTCGCGAAGCGGGCGCTGTTGAGCGCGATGCTGACGCCGGTGGAAAAAATCGGGTCAACGAAGCGGGCGGCGTCGCCGATCATCACCCAGCGATCGCCGCAGATCTGATCCATGGCGTAGCTGTAGTCGCCCTCGGCTCTGAGTGGCCGCAGTTGTTTCGCGTTCCGCAATGCACGCTCGAGCTCGGGACGGCTGGCGACACATTCCCAGAAGAACTTGTCGTAGCCGTCGTCCGTTTTGGCCGCGGCCTGGAACTGCTTCTTCTGTGTGACCACACCGACACTCGTAGCGTCGTCGTTGATTGGGATCTGCCAGACCCAACTGTTCGAGATGGGCAGGAAGTGAATGTAGATGTGGTTCGCGTAATCGTCGGACTTCGAAGCGGCGGCGCGGTCAAGGCCTTCAAACCAGGCGTGCAGTGCGAACTGGTCGAAGACGGGGTCGGCGGTTTTGAGCTTGAGTTGATTGCCAAGGAAGGTGTTGCGGCCGCTGGCGTCGACCACCATCCCGCCGCGAACCGAGTTTGCTTCTCGGTTGCGTTCGTAGTGGAGAGTGACGCCCTCATCGTCGAAGTCGACGCTCTTGATGCGTGTGCCCTGGTGGACGGCGGCTCCGAGCTTCTCGGCGTGCCGAAGGAGTAGATGGTCGAACTCGCCGCGGTCGACATGGTAGGTGTAGTTCTGTTCGACGCCGGGCTGGTGGCGTTCTTTGAACTGAATATCGGCGTGGCAATCAGGCTCGAGGCCCTCCCAGTCGTGGTCGTAGAGATTGGCGTTGCCGGTGGCTGTCCATACAGCGCCGTGCTTGTGTGGGAAGCCGGCCTCCTCCATGACGGAAAGGAAGTCGAGGTCCTTGAAGACGCGTGTCGACGACGGGACGAGCGATTCGCCGACGTGCGCGCGGGGGAAGATTTCGCTTTCGAAGATGGCGCAGCGGACACCGGCCTTGGCGAGATAACAACCCATTGCGGCCCCGGCGGGACCTCCGCCGACGATGGCTACGTCTAGTTCTATGTCGGGCATATTGGTTAGAGAATCCAGTCTAGCGGACGAGACGGGTTGGTCCGAGCGAGTGCGCCAGGACGCTGCATTTACATGCGCCACTCTGTTCGGGCTGAGGGCCGCCGGCGTAGATTCGGTGGGATACTAGGCGCTGAGGGGATGGTCTTGGCGAAACGATCGACGATTGTGTCTGCCGCCTTTGTGGCGGTGCTGTTGTCGGTAGCGGCCGGTGTTACCCAGGGCACGAAGCCGGGTCCCGTGGGGCATTGGGCGTTTGTTCCGCCGGAACGGCACGCACCACCGAGGGTCACCGACGAAGACGGGGTTAGGAATGCGATCGACCGCTTCGTTCTCGCACGGCTGGAGCGAGAGGGCGTCACACCGTCGCCCGAGGCGGATCGCGCGACACTGCTGCGGAGGGTGAGTCTGGATCTGATCGGCCTGCCGCCAACGCCGGAGGAGATGCGGGCGTTTCGCGCCGACGGCCAGCCGGATGCCTACGAGCGACAGGTGGATCGGCTGCTCAAGTCACCACACTACGGCGAGAAGTGGGCGCGGCATTGGTTGGACCTGGCGCGGTATGCGGACAGCGATGGCTATGAGACGGATCAGCTTCGTCCGTGGGCGTGGCGGTGGCGCGATTGGGTGGTCAACGCGCTGAACAGCGACAACCGGTTTGACCAGTTCACGATCGAACAGCTCGCGGGAGACTTGCTGCCGGACCCAAGCGTTGAGCAGTGGGTCGCCACCGGGTTTCATCGCAATACGTTGAGCAATCGCGAAGGCGGCGCCGACATCGAGGAGTTCCGCGTCGAGCAGATTGTGGACCGTGCGGCGACCACCGGTGTGGTGTGGCTCGGGCTGACGGTGGGTTGTGCACGCTGCCACGACCACAAGTACGATCCGGTCACGCAGAAGGAGTTCTATCAGCTTTACGCGTTCTTCAACTCAGCGGACGAAGTGAATATCGATGCTCCCCTTGCCGGCGAGTGGGGGCCGTTTCTCGCTGCGCGCGGTGAGTACGAGAAGAAACGGGCAGCACTGCTGGCGCCGGTCAGAGACGAATTGGAAGAGCTGCAGGCGCAATGGGAAGCGAAACTACTGGAGGCGGACCGCAACCCCGGCCAGGAATACGCGTGGGATCGTGCCTGGGAAGTGCTCGGGTTGATTTGGGGCGGCAATCTCGGCGAAGGGCAGCTCGAAGGTCAGCGGATTGTAAGGGTCGATCCCACGACGCGCACAAAGGCTCAACGCGAGCGGCTCTTCGATTACTTCCTCAAACGCGGTTCGAGGCTGGCGCCGGAGCGATTCGAGGAACTGAAGATCAAAGAGCTGAGCGCCAGTGTTGAGAAGCTGAAGAAGGAGTACCCGCGGTTGTCGCGCGCGCCGGTGTTTAGCGAGAGTCGGACGGAACGGCCGTCGTTCATCCATGTGCGCGGTGATTTTCGGCAACGGGGCAGGGAAGTGGAGAGGGCGGTTCCAGCGGTGCTGCCTGCGCTGCCCGAGGGTCCCATGCCCAACCGGTTGACGCTGGCCCGCTGGCTGGTGTCACCAAGAAATCCGTTGACCGCGCGTGTCGCGGTGAATCGCATGTGGCAGGAGTTCTTCGGCCAGGGGTTGGTCGCGACGTCGGGTGATTTCGGCACGCAAGGCGATAAGCCTTCGCATCCCAAATTGCTTGACTGGCTCGCGACGGAGTTCATCGCGCGCGGCTGGAGCATGAAGCGGATGAACAAGCTGATGGTGATGTCAGGGACATACAGGCAGTCATCCGATGTACGGCCGGAGTTGGCGAAAAGGGACCCGGAGAATCGCCTGCTGGCGCAGCAATCGCGCTTGCGCTTGCATGCCGAGCAGGTACGGGACGCGGCGCTCACGGTGAGCGGTCTGCTCGACAAGACGGTGGGCGGGCCGAGTGTCTATCCGCCGCAGCCGGCGGAGGCGGCTTCGTACGGCTACGACACGCCTTGGGTTGAGAGCACGGGTGGCGATCGCTATCGGCGCGGGCTGTATACGTGGATCCAACGGACATCACCTTTCGCGCAGTCGGTGGCGTTCGATTTGCCGGACCCGAATCAGGTTTGTTCGCGGCGTGAGCGTTCGAACACGCCGCTGCAAGCACTGACGTTACTGAATGATCCTGTGTTCCTGGAGGCCGCGCAGGCGTTGGCGGCGCGAGTTGTGGCGGAGGCGGGAGCGACGCCGGAGGCCCGTATGGAGTACGGCTTCCTGCTGTGCCTCGGCCGCGCGCCGAAGAGGGATGAGGCGGATCGCTTGGTGCGGTACTATCGCGAGCAGATGACGCGGCTGGATGCGGACCCCGAAAAGGCGGAAGCGCTGATGCCGATCACGTTGCATGATACGAGCGCAGTGGAAGCGGCGGCTTGGGCAGCGGTCAGTACAGTGTTGCTCAATCTGGACGAGTTCGTGACGCGGGAGTAAGGGTTCTCGCAAAGAAGCAAAGGGCGTTAGGAAGAACTTGGATAGAGAAGCACAAACTCGACTGGCTTCCCGGCGAGCGTTCCTCGAACGCTGCGCGAACGGCTTCGGGATGACGGCGCTGTGGCACTTGCTGGCGAGTGATGGCTGGGGCGCGAGCGCGCCGGACCCGAATACGCCGCGCGAGCCACACTTCCCGGCAAAGGCGAAGAACGTCATCTATCTCTTCATGTCGGGCGCACCGAGCCAGTTGGATCTCTACGATCCGAAGCCCGAGATGAAGAAGCACCACGGGCAACCCGTGCCGGCATCGTTGCTCGAAGGGCTGAACGACATTCTCATCAAGACCAATGCCACGGTGATGGCCAGCCCGCGAACATTCCAGCGCTACGGGGAGAGCGGCATTGAGGCGTCTGACTACCTGCCGCACCTCGGGCAAAAAGTCGATGACTATTGTCTGATCCGGTCGATGCACACCGACGTGGCGAACCATCACCCGGCGCAGTTGATGATGAACTGTGGCGTGCCGCGGCTGGGGCATCCGTCGATGGGGTCGTGGGTGGCGTACGGACTGGGGAGCGAGTCGCGAGATTTACCGGCGTACATCGTGATGACGTCGTCGTCGGGGAAAGGGATCGAGGGCGGCGCGTCGAACTGGTCGAATGGCTTCTTGCCGTCCACTTATCGAGGCGTGACGTTTCGCAGTCAGGGAGACCCGGTTCTCCATCTGTCGAGTCCGCCGGGGTTCGATGGGGCCGCGCAGCGCGAGCGTTTGGATGTGATCCGTGACTTGAACGAGATGAGCCGCGGGCGGAAGGGCGATGACGAGATTGAGTCACGGATCGCCGCGTACGAAATGGCGTTTCGGATGCAAACGGCTGTTCCGGGTTTGACGGATTTCTCGGATGAATCGCCGAAGACGCTCGAGTCATACGGTTTAGATGATGAGACGACACGTCCGTTCGGCACGAACTGTTTGCTGGCGCGGCGCATGGTTGAGCGAGGCGTTCGGTTCGTGCAGCTCTATCACTCGAACTGGGACGACCACTCAGACCTGAACAAGAATCTCAAGAAGAATTGCGATATGACGGACCGGCCGGCGGCTTTTCTGCTGGACGACTTGAAGCAGCGGGGTTTGCTCGAGGACACGCTGGTGGTGTGGGGTGGCGAGTTCGGCCGGACGCCGATGAACGAGATCCGAAGAGGGAATACGCCGGGTAAGGAAGGGCGCGACCACCATGCCTATGCTTATTCGATGTGGCTAGCGGGCGCGGGTGTCAAGACCGGGCAGGTGGTGGGCGCGACGGACGACTTCGGTTACCACATCACGAAAGAACCAGTCCATGTGCATGACTTGCAAGCGACGATCCTGCATCTGTTGGGGATTGACCACACACGGCTGACTTACCATCACCAGGGACGTGACTTCCGGTTAACGGATGTGGGAGGAGAAGTGGTAAAAAAGGTGCTGGCCTAGTAGTTCGCAAAGACGCAAAGAAAAGCGAGGAGGCGGGCAGAACCCCTTCTCCTCCATGCGCTGATCGACTACAATTAAGCCAACTGTTTCACGGAGGTTTCCCAATGCTATCCCGCCGATCTTTTCTTTCCGCCACTGCCGCTGGTAGCGTGATTGCTGGTTCCAAGTCAGTTGCTCCCGCCATGGCTGCATCCGGTAGGCGCTCGTACTCGCACGCCGAACTGGAGTGGAAAGTCAAGCGTCACGATTTCTCAGGTTTGACGAAGGACGACCTGCCGACCCCGAACCTTGTTCTCGACAAGGATGTGTTCGACAAGAATCTCGCGACACTGGCCGGTCATTGCAGGAAGACAGGCATCGGTCTGCGGTCGCACGTGAAGGTGCATCGCAGCCCCGAGATCGGCATGCTGCAGATCAAGTCGGGCGCGCATGGGTTGTGCTGCGCGACGATCTCGGAATGCGAAGTGATGATGGATGCGGGCGCACCGGGAATTCTGTGGACGTGCCAGCCGGTCGGCCCGAACAAGTTCAGCCGCATCGTAGCGTTGACGAAGAGGGACCCGACGTTCATGTTCGCCGTCGAAGACCCGATGATTGTAGATCAGCTTGAAGAGTTGGGCGCGGCGGAGAAGATGACGTTCAACGTTGTGGTCGACCACGACATTGGAATCGGACGCCAAGGTGTGTTGCCTGGCGGCGAAGGCCTTGCGCTGAGCCAGCGGGTGATGAAGGCCAAGCACCTCAAGCTGCGTGGCCTGATGGGCTACTCCGGGGCGGCCTCGCATGCCAAGGGCTGGAAGCATCGCAGTGAGGTGTCGAACAGTCAGGTCGACAAGCTGATGGAATCGGTGCATCTGTGCCGCAAGTCAGGCATCCCGGTGGACATCGTGACCGGCGGCAGCACGGGCAGCTACAACATCGACAGCGAGCGCAAGGACGGCCTCACGGAGTTACAAGCCGGTTCCTACGTATGCATGGATTCGAACTATTACCGCATCGGCGGTAAGGACGGTAGCGAGAGCTACAACGACTTTGGGATCGCGCTCACCGTACTGACGACCGTGATCAGCAAACACTATCCGAAGAAGGTCGCCGTCGATGCGGGCAACAAGTCGATGACGCAGCCGACGGATATGGTCAAGGGACGTCCTGACCTGCGCGTGCAGCGGGCCGGCGCTGAGTATGGCCGGATTGAATGGGACGAGGCCGATCCGGAACCGAAGCTGGGCGATCAGTTCGAGATCGTGTTGTCGAACCTTGATATGAGCGTCAACTGCTTTGATCGCATGTTTGTTTGCCAGGGCGATCAGGTGGTGGATGTGTATTCGGTGCTGGGACGGTCCGGGCCATCACAGCACTAGCAGCCGCCACCGGAAACTAGGCTTCGAGAACCAAGTCGGCGTTTTCGCTGAAGATGGCCTTCTGTTGGGATTCGCTCAGACCGGACTCCTTGACCTTGAGAAGCGCTGATTCGAAGTAGAAAAAGGGATAGTGCGAGCCGAAGAGCACGCGGTCGCTGGGAATTTCTTCGATGAGCTTGGCGATGGCTCCCACTCCTTCCAGCATGGCGAAATCGAAGTAGACTTCTCCCTGGTAGCTGAGGCGGCCGAGCAGTTTGCCGGAAGGCTCGCGCTTGCGGTTCTGAATGACGAGACGCAGGCCCGGGATTTGGGGCAGTAGCTTGAGAACCGGACCGGTATCGGGCTCGGTGACCCGTGCCAGAGGATGCTGTGTCCGTTCGTCCTCCATGTTGAGAACGAGCTGGACGATCATCTTACGCTCGGCGGCTTGGCGCAATAGATCGGCGAATCGTGGGTCGTCGAGCGAGTAGCCCTGGTAGCTCGGGTGCAAGCGGATGCCCGGCATATTGTACTCTTCCCGGCATCGCCGCAGGTCTTCTTCCCAGTCGGGGAGGGTGGGGTTCACGGTGCCGAACGGGATGAGCAGGTCTCGCGTCTCAGTGCGACGGCAAGTTTCCGCGAGGCGTTTGTTGACGCCACCGACATCCTCGTGCAGGATACCGTCGAAGCTGCCGGCCCAGGCTTGCGTGACGCTGTGCTCGCGTAGCTTCGCGATGAGCTCAGGTAGTTCGTCGCCGGGAAGGCGGCGGAACGGCCAGTGCGAAACGTAGACGTTGGTGTCGATGATCATACTTTGATGCCTTTGCGTTTGAAGATCGGCGCGAGCATGCGCTTGAGGTTTTCGCCGAGGATGAGCCTCTTCGCGTCGTCGGGAATGTTAGCTCCATGCACTTTGGCGAGTTGGGAAGCGAAACTGCGTCCGCCGGCATCACTGCCGTAGAGGATGCGTTCCGGCCCCAATTCACGGACGGCCATTTCCACGAAGCCGTTCGTCGGGTCAGATCCCGCGATGCCGATGGATACGTTCTTGAGGTGGCGAATGGCGCGGATGCCGTGCTCCCAGTCGCCGCCGGTGTGACCGCAGATGAGGGGCGTGTCGGGATGGCGCGCCGCGAGTTCGGCGAATTCACTTGGCGTGCACTCACCGGGATAATTGCCCGTCACCTTGACCCAGGTGTGCTGGAAGATGACAGCGTTCATCGCGGCGGCGCGCTCGATAATCGGGTCGAGCTCTGCCGTATTGCACTTACGGGCGATCCAGAGTTTGACGCCGACCATCGGTCCGTCGCGGACGCAGCGGTCGAACTCCTTGAGGCTGAACTCAAGGTGATTCGGGTTCAAGTAGACGAACCCGAAAGCCCGATGATGCCAGTGCTGCAAGGCTTCGAGCACTTGATCGTTGATTTGGGTGAGTTCTGCGGGCGTCGGGTCCTTCGGGTGCGGCGGGAAGCCGAGATAGAGCATGAAGCGTTCGATGCTCATGCGATCGGCGAACTTGATGGCGTCGGCCATCTTTTCGTGAGGCGTGCGGCCCTCGAAGTTGCTGAAGTGTACGTGTAGGTCCCAGATCATTGTTTTAGGGAAGTGCTTCCGGTGGGTGGCGGTGGTGTGTGGTCTGTTCGTAGGAGTAGGCGATGCCGATGAGCGTTGGTTCAGAGAAGGCGTCGCCGAGGATTTGAAGCCCCGACGGCAGGCCATCGACGAAGCCCATCGGGACGGTGATCGCGGGAAAGCCGGTGGGCGGCGCAAGTCGGTTGCTGTTGTTGCCGTGCGGCGTATTGAGATCTCCAATCAGCCGCGGCGGGTTGTTCCAGGTGGGGTAGACGAGGGCATCGAGCCGGTGTTCGCGGAAGGCTTCACGGACAGTGTCTCGTAGGCGGACGCCCCAGGCGCGGTTCTCGGCGCAAAGTTCCTCGCCGGCGGGGATCTCTTCTTCTTCGTTCCGTTCGAGGGTCGGGCGGATCGAGGAATGGAACTTCCCGGCCTCGATGATCTCGGTCAAATTCTTGAAAGGAGTATCGGGGCCGAGGTTCTCCAGGTACTCGTTGAGATTGAACTTGAAGGCACGGCAGCTCGGCCGGTCGTCGCCGAGCTCTTCGTAGCCCGGGATGTCAACGCGACTGACTATCTCGGCGCCGGCTTGTTTCATGTCAGCGAGCGCCCGGTCGAAAAGTTGGATGACGCGCGGGTCAGCGTCGTCGTCCAGTAGATCGCGGGCGACCCCAATACGTGCGCCTTTGAGCACATCGGGATTGAGGGAATCGAGGTAGCTCGCCGATTTTTTGCCTTGCGATGCGGCTGTGACGGGATCGGCGGGATCGTATCCGGCGATGACATCGAACACACGGACGGCGTCTTCGACTGTGCGGGCCATCGGGCCTCCAATGTCGGCAAAAAGATTGAGTGGGACGATGCCGTCGCGGCTGGTCAAGCCCATGGTCGAACGAATACCGATCAGCGCGGTGTGGGACGACGGGCCGCGGATCGAGTTGCCCGTGTCGGTACCGAGGCCGATCGCGCCGAGACTCGATGCCACGGCGGCGGCGGTTCCTCCGCTCGAACCGGCGGGCACGCGGCGGGTGTCGTAAGGGTTGCGGGTATGTCCGGGAAGAGCGGATCCGACGGTCTGATAGGCGCTGAAGGCGAATTCGGCCATGTTGGACTTGGCGAGGACGATCGCACCCGCTTCACGAACCTTGCGGACCTGGAAGGCGTCATCCGGCGGGATCGAATCGGCGAGAGAAAGCGACCCGGCGGTCGTGGGCATGTCCGCCGTGTCGTAGTTGTCTTTGACGATCATCGGGACGCAGTGGAGCGGTCCGGTGAGTCCGTTTATCTCGAAGTCTTTTTGGATCTCACAGGCTCGCTGTAGCGCTCGTGGATTCACGCGGATGATCGCGTTGATCGAGGGACCTTGCTTGTCATAAGCGTCAATGCGTGCGAGATACGTCGCGACGAGCTCGGGGCAGGTGAGGGTGCGGTCTTCAAACGCCGCGTGGATTTGCGCGACCGTGGTCTCCTGGACTTTAAAGGTTGACGGTGTAACAGCAGGGCCTTGGGCGGAGAGGTTGACAGCGACGAGCAATGGCAGCGAAAGCCACGTCAGCGAGAGGGCACGGCATGCCGTGCCCCTACATTGTCTACTTTGAATCTCTACGCTGACCTTCACCCTCAGTTCCCCTTTGCCAAGGGAGCGATGATGCGCGAGGCTTGCTGTCCGCCGTGATGAATCACATTTTCGGCGACGATCATCTCCTCGGGCGACTCGATCGTCATGGGCCCGCCGGTGTTCGGGTTCGGTTCGTAGAACTCGGCTCCGGTACTACCGACGGTTACGCGGATGCGATGGCCTTTGTTGAAGATCTGGCTGAGGGAGTGAATGTCGAAGGCGAGCTTATAGACCTTGCCCGGCTCCATCAGAACTTCGCGGTCCCAGCCGTCGCGGAAGCGCGCGCGCTGGATCTTATCCATGATGAGAATCGAGCGGCCGTCGGGGTAGACGTCGCTGAGCCGGACGACGTAGTCGGTATCCTTCACGCTCGTGGAAACGTAGAGTTCGACCTTGACCTTGCCTGTCCATTCGACAGGTTCAGCGAAGGGCTCGGTTGTGAAGGTTTGCGGCTCGGAGTGTTGCTCGTATTCGTGCGCGTCACGTGCTCCTGGGAAGGCGCGGACGGGAATCGGCGCGGGGTTGTTGGGATCGCTGGTGTAAGGAGTCTCACCGCCTGAAGACGGCGTCGTCAAGGCAAGACCGCCTTCGCCCTGCTCATTCGCCGGCGTCAGGTAGTACGAAGTCTCCTGGACAGGGATCGGCCAGTCGTTAGCCTCGCGCCATTCATTGCCGGGTGCACCGGACTCACCAACGGCGCCCATGACGTAGTAGCGGACGGTGTGCTCTTCGGCGACACCGTTGTCGACGCCTTTGAGGTGGTGGTCGAACCACTTGATCATGTGGGCCTTGACGTCGAAGGTTGAGTTCTCTGGATATTCCAGCTCGCCCACCTTCGGGCTTTGCTTGTTGTAGCGGCCGTGCAGCCAGGGGCCGAGTAAGACCTTCTGCTGTCCGCGCGAGTTGGGCCCGCCGCGGTGCTGCCGGCCGACAAAGCTGTCGATAGAGCCGACGCTCATGTAGTCGTACCAGCTTCCGATGGTGAAGGTGGGGACGTTCATCTTGTCGAAGTGTAGAGAGCAGTCCTCTTGTTCCCAGTATTCGTCGTAGGTCGGATGTTTAAAGGTTTCGCGCAGCCAGCGGTCGTTGTGTTCGGGCACGCGGCAGATGTTCGCCATGGTTTTGAAGCGGCCTGGTTTAGTGGCTCCGCCGATGCGATAGCCCTCGTGAAACAGGCTGAGCCCGGTGTCGATCATGTACTGCGTGACGAGGTGTGGTGGCTGGGTAACCGCGAGAAAATTCTGGGCGTAGCCGCCTTGCGACGAGCCGAACGTTCCGATCTTGCCGTCGGACCACGATTGCTCGGCCAGCCACTCGACTGTGTCATAGCCATCCTGGAGTTCGCCCCAACCGAGGGCGCGATAGCCGTTCCAGATTCCTTCCGACAGATGCGCGCCGCGGAAATTCTCGGCGCACACGACGTAGCCGTGCGAGGCCAATTCGGCGAGACCCTGACGGGTGCGGTCCGCGCGAAGATCGGCGTAGCGCTGTTCATAGAGCACGGGCCAGGGGCCGTCGCCTTCGGGGAAGTACAAATACGCGGAGAGCCGGACGCCGTCGCGCATCGGAATCATGACATGCTCCTCGGTGACGGAACCAAGGTCGAGGGTGTCGGTTGCCTCTGGGGGTGCCGAAGAACAGGCGGTCAGGATGACAAGGGCAAAGGTAGCGAGGGTTCGTTGAGTTTTCATTGATCCGTAAGATGCAGGCGACCGGCGGTCGAAGGAAGGGATGGGCTGCGCGCACCGCGCCTAGCGGTGAAGTGCAAGACCTAGTCTATGCGGAGATCCAACCCCACATGCAACCTCCTGGCGAAGAAATGCGAGATCGTTCCCACAGGCGTGTAACTTGACCAAACGGAAGCCGGGAGGAATGAACGAGCCGGAGATAGGTGATCCCAGGAAGGGAGATTCAGCGGGACGTCTCGTCAAGAACAGGGCCGTCTTTGGCCGCCCAACGGTTCAATACCTCACCAAGGGCGTCGAGTGAGAAAGGTTTGGTGAGATAGTCGTCCATGCCGGCTTGCAGGCATTTCTCGCGGTCACCCTCCATGGCGTTAGCGGTCAGGGCGATGATCGGAACCCAACGACCCGTGCCGTGGACCCGCCGAATCTCGGGCGTTGCTTGATAGCCGTCCATCTCCGGCATTTGGCAGTCCATGAAGATGGCGTCATAGTCAGCCCGCTGCGCGGCTTCCACGGCCTCACGGCCGTTTGCCACCACATCCGGTGTGCAGCCGAGCTTCTGGAGCATCTTCACGGCCAGAACCTGATTGATGACGTTGTCTTCTGCAACGAGCACGCGCAGGGGCTTGCTTCGAAGGTCACTCACGGCTTGTCCGCCATCGTCCGCGGGGTCGGTATCGCTTTTGTCTCGCCGCGTAGGACTCCCGTGACGGATGCGTAGAGAGAAACGTACTTGATGGGTTTGGTCAGGGAGGACACAATGCCAGCCGCTTTCAGATCGCCAGGCGGTCGATCCCGGAGAGGGGTCATCAGGACGATCGGCAGGTGGCTAGAGATAGGCTGCTGCTTGATCGCCGTGGCGATCTCGACACCGGTATCCGCGCCAACTTGCCCGTCGATTACCACGGCATCAAGCCTTTCCGAGTCAGGTACCGGCCGCGCGGAAATCTTCAAGGCGTCGGTGCGGGAGGCTGCTTCGTGAACTGTCATACCCCAAGCTTGGGCGTAGGTGCGGACGGCCTCGCGGCTGCGGGCATGATCATCAACAACGAGTAGGTGGTGACCGCGCAGCAGCCCGGCGTCGAGCAGGTGAGCCGGTATCGGTGTGGCCGGTAATTAGAGTGGAAGGATGAACCAAAACTCCGAGCCCACCCCGGGGGTCGTATCACAGCCGATCTCTCCGCCCATTTGCTCGACAAGCTTCTTCGAGATGGCTAGACCCAATCCCGTGCCGCCGTACTCTCGTGTCGTGCTGCCGTCGGCCTGCGTGAAGGCCTCGAAGAGTGCGGACATCTTTTCGGGTTGAATGCCGATCCCTGTATCCTTGATCGCGAAACGAATAACAGTGGAGTCGCCCGGTTCGCCGGTAGAGGCTACGAAGAGTGAAACGTCTCCGTGATGGGTAAACTTCACCGCGTTGCTGATGAGGTTGATGAGGACCTGCCGCAGGCGGCCTGGGTCGCCTCGAACCCACAACGGTGTCGCGGGAGCGATGATCGTCGTGACCTCTGACCTGCCCCCACAAGTTGTACCACTTTCTAAGTTAGGATCTGGGCCGTTTTCGGCGGGCACAGGGGCGGAGCCCCGTAGCTCGCTGAAAACGGCTCGAATGCCTCCGGTGTCGGTGGCCGATAG
>Ga0315339_1001117_pt1 | contig 25823 bp, 23 predicted proteins | sample ASW17metaG_FD_204514 | JGI IMG/M metagenome (GOLD analysis project Ga0315339, IMG submission 204514) | Ammonia-oxidizing marine archaeal communities from Pacific Ocean, United States - ASW #17 | ecosystem: Environmental > Aquatic > Marine > Oceanic | place: USA: California | collected 2016-12-05 | reverse complement strand
CAACTCGCTCGGCGCGATGCGTCGTCGTGGCTCCGCGAAGGGGGGAAGGGGTACGGTAGCCGCTCCAAGTCTGATCGACCGCATCAGCAGTTGCCCTGCCAAATCCTACCACGCGCAGCGTCTGCCGTTAGGCTCCGTTAAAATCGGGTTCCGACCAACGATCCGCCGATCGTAGTCTGCCGGCTTGGCTCAAGTAGCCCACTTGGACGCATAGCGCCCTTCCCGGATACTTGGCGCGTAGACTCGCCCGGAGTCGGGCAGATGTCGTGCTTTCTGGATCGACGAGTAGTTTGGTGCGGGGAGCCGATGATGCGGCGGGCTTGGTTGGGTTTTTGGGCGGCCCGTCCCGTCGCTGGCGGTCCGGGCTCGGAGGGTGCTCTGTCCGGGGGCGGTGGTTTGGAAGAGCGTCACTCTGAACCTTTGGGAAAGTCCGCTGATACCTAGATCGAACTTGGCTGGGCCCGATTCCCCTTTCGTGGGACCTCAACGCACCCTGACGGGCGCGGCTCTGAACTTCTGGCTTGGGGGTTTCCGCAGGCTGCGCCCGCGGACGCGCACATTGACATGCGCGCCTCTTTCCCTTGGGTTGAGATTGACGCCCACCTTACGCCGGCGTTTCGGTCAGGGCCTTTTCCATCGTTGAGCGAGCACGCTCCATCAGTGCGGCGCGGTCTTGGCTGGTGAGGCCAAGCGTCGAAATGGGTTCGTGGAAATGGACGGTGAACTCTCCAGGCTGAATCCAATTGCGGCTCTTGGGCATGAGTTGGCGGCTGCCGTGAACCGTGATCGGCACGACCGGCACCTGTGCTTCGATCGCCATCGAAAACGGACCCGGACGGAACGGCAGGAGTTGGCCGTCGGGGCTGCGCGTCCCCTCTGGGAAGACGAGCAGCGAGACCCCGTCGCGGAGCGTGGCGACGCTGGCCTCGATCGCCTTGCGGCGCGACTCACGGTCGGCGCGGTTGACGTAGATGAAACCGCCGAGTCCCATGACGTAGCCGAGAACGGGGATGCGTCCGAGGGATTCCTTCAGTATGATCGCGATGCGGGGTAGCGTACTGAATAGCGCGGGCGGGTCGAGATTACTGACGTGGTTGCAAACGAAGACGGCGGTGGGCGGCGCGAAGGCGCGTTCGCGATGCAGTAGCTTGAGGCGAATCTCGGCCAGCCACAGAGCCGAGCCGGCACCGATCTGCGCCATCCGATAGATGGGCATGATGTTCTTCGTGATCCACGTCAACGGCACGAAAACGGCTGAGACGACGATGACGTAGCAAACAAGATAGGGGCAAGCGAGAAGGTAGGTCCGCAACATGGGTCAAGATTCGCATTGTGGTATCTTACGGTCGCCATAAGCAAGCAGGACGATTCGGGAGTGCCTATGAAGACAACGTCACGACGCCGGTTCGGGAAGGTGCTGGCCGCCTTAACAGCTGCTGCGGGGCCCGCCGCGGCGGCCGAACAGAAGTCCGAGCAGAAGCAGGCCGAAGCGGCAACGGAAGAGCAAACACCGCCGCCCTGTTCGGTGAATCCCGGCTTGGCGGAGTATGATATCCCTCGCGGTACCGAACCCTCGTTCACATTCAAGGCCTAGATGGACGACGACGTACTCTATTCGACGATCCCGGAGTTGGGGCGGCGGCTCGCCCAGGGAGAGTTCACGAGCCTCGAATTGGCGGAGACGTATCTCGGGAGATTGCGGGAGCTAGGACCACGGTTCAACTCGCTCGCACGGCTGACTGAAGAGACAGCGCTCACGCAGGCCGACGCGGCGGACCGACTGTTTCAGCAAGGCCGGATCGACGGACCGTTGCAGGGCATTCCGTTCGGCGTGAAGGATTTGCTGGCCGCGAAGGGCTACATCACGTCGTGGGGCTCGGAAGTTTTCCAGGAGCAGCGATTTGCCGACGACGCGACGGTCGTTCGCAAGCTGGCGCATGCCGGGGGCGTCTTGGCCGCGAAGCTGGCGATGGTGCGCTTTGCCGGTGGCGGAGGCTATGAGCATCCGACGGAATCGCTGCACGGCCCGGGACGGAATCCGTGGAATCCCGAATACTGGGCCGGCGGGTCGTCGAGCGGACCAGGCAGCGCGGTCGCGGCGGCGATGGTGCCGTTCGCGATCGGGTCGGAGACCTGGGGGTCGATCGTCGGGCCGTCTTCGTATTGCGGGGTAACGGGGTTACGGCCGACCTATGGCTTGGTGAGCCGCCACGGCGCGATGGCGCTTTCGTGGACGATGGATAAGCTTGGGCCGATGTGCCGCTCCGCGGAAGACTGCGCTCTCGTGCTGGAAGCGATCTCGGGGCCGGATGCGGATGACCCCGCGCAGTCGGGTCGGCGCTTTCGGGCTAGCGACCCCGCGCCGCCGGTCTCGATGTTGCGGGTCGGCTACTCGGAAGTCGATTTTGAGGAGTGGGCTCACCCGAATTCGCGTCCGGCCTTGCGTGACGCGCTGGTGGTCTTGCGGGAGATCGGCGTGCAAATGAAGGCCGCTTCCCTGCCCGAGATGCCCTATCGCGATGTCGCGCGGACGTTGATCTCTTGCGAGGCGGCGTCAGTGTTCGAGGATGTCGTTCGTAGCGAGGAGTTCGAGAAACACCCTGACCCACGGCAAAAGGAGGGGTTCCGGCGTGGGCTTGAGATCCCAGCGACGGATTACCTCAAGGCGATGCGGATCCGGCGGGTGATACAGGCGAAGCTCGGAGAGTTATTCGAAGAGGTAGATATTGTTGTACAGCCGGCCTCGGCGGAAACGGCGCCTCTGATTGAGGCGGAATCCGGGGGCCGGCGGAGCAGCGATCTGGAGTTGTCCGAGAAAGGTAATACCGACCTGGGAGCGGCGGGGAATGCGGCCGGATTACCGGCGCTGACGATTCCTTGTGGATTCGGGCTGAATGATCTACCTACCGCGCTGCAGCTTGTGGCTCGACCTCATAACGAAGCGGTCTTGGTCGCGCTGGGTAAGGAGTTCCAGAACAGGACCGACTGGCACCGGCGGCGACCGCCGATTTAGAGATTGGCTAATAGCCGGACTGACTACTTGCGGTACTTGCCTGTCCAGTCGTTGGCGCGGACGCGGAGGATGTCGATGAAGGCGTCGACGCCTGAGAACATGCGTACTTTGGTGCCTTCGCAATCGTCCCAGCGGACGGGCACCTCGGCGGCCGGGTAGCCAAGTTTCTTGGCGAGATAGAGAACTTCGACGTCGAAGCCAAAACCCTCGAGGAGTTGCCGTGAAAAGATATCGCGGGCGGCCTTCTCGGAGAAGAGCTTGAAGCCACACTGCGTGTCTTTGAAAGGCAGACCGACTCCGATTCGGACAGCGAGGTTGAAAACACGTCCCATCGCCTCGCGGAACAGCGATTGGTGAACGCCGATCAGGGACCGGTCGACGGCGCGCGATCCAATGGCGACATCGTAGCCTTGTTCCTGAACGGCGGCGAATAGCTTTGGACACTCTTCGATCGGCGCAGAAAGGTCGGCATCGGTGAAGAGAACCCAGGGATAGCGACTCTGGGAAATACCGTTGCGAACGGAGTAGCCTTTCCCGCGGTTGCGGCCGTTGTCGAGCACGGTGACGCGCAGTTGTTCGTTCTCGAGGCCGGCCCCGGCACGGCGGGCCGACTCGAAGGTACCGTCAGTCGAGCCGTCGTCGACGACGAGAATTTCACTCGGACCGTCGACCTGCTCATTGAGAAATGCCGCCACCTTCTCCAAAGAAGCAGGCAATCGCTCCTGTTCGTTGTAAGCGGGGATAACGACCGATAGAGGGGGCAACAAAAGGGGCCGCGCTCCAAGGCGGCGATGGCGGGCGTACGGTTCTAGACTAGCGCGGTCCGCCGTACTTGGTAACTAAGGGTGTTCCTGATTCGGGCGGGTATGACCACCCGATGTGCCGGGATAGGACTGCTAGTGCTTGGCGGCCATGAGGGCGCGCAGGCGGCGAACGCGGTCCGGGCCCCGGAGAGCGCGGAGGGCTTTGGCTTCGATTTGCCGAATGCGCTCGCGGGTCACGGCGAACTCCTGCCCGATCTCTTCGAGGGTATGCTCGCGGTCACATCCGATGCCGAACCGCATGCGGATGACCTTCTCCTCTTTGGGAGAGAGAGTCTTGAGAACATCCGCTGTCTCTTCCTGGACGTTCGACTCGATGACGGCGTCGACAGGAGAGCCGACCCAGCGGTCCTCAAGCAGATCGCCGAGCGCGGATTCACCGTCGCGGCCTACGGGTGTTTCGAGAGAAACGGGGTCTCGTGAAATGGTCTTGAGCCGCTGTACTTTTTCCGACGAGATTTCCATCCGCACGCCGATTTCGTCGTTGGTGGGCGTCCGGCCAAGTTCCTTCTCCAACTCGCGGGAAGCGCGCAGGAACTTGTTCATACTCTCGTTCATGTGAACAGGAATACGAATCGTGCGCGACTGGTCGGCAATGGCGCGGGTGATCGCCTGGCGAATCCACCAAGTCGCATAGGTTGAGAACTTATAGCCGCGGCGGTACTCGAACTTTTCGGCGGCACGCATCAGGCCGATGTTACCTTCCTGAATCAAGTCGAGTAGATGAAGCCCACGATTCACGTACTTCTTGGCTACGGAAACGACGAGTCGGAGGTTGGCCTCGACCAATGATTTCTTGGCCTTTTCGGCCTCACAAAAACCATCGTAGATGCGGCGGGTCGTGTGCTTGACGTCCTTTAGGGATAGTCCGTAGCCAGCCTCGGCCTTGCGTATTTCACGTCGACTTTCGCGTTGGGCCGCCACGATCGAGCTGCCTTTCCTAGCCGGCGTGGTCTTGAAGCGATCGAGTTCGGAATAGAGTGGCGCAAGATTGGCCTGCACCTTCTCCAACTCGTCACCAAATTTTTCCCAGTAAGCCGGTGAAAAGGGGACTTCCTGAACAGCCTTCGAAACCTTGATTACGAGGCGCTTGCGCTTCCACTTCAACCGCCGGGCGACGTGGACGTTGCGTTTTGGCGTGTTCTCGATCTTCTGGCTGACCGTAACAACCTGCTTGTACGCACGACTCACGCGGGTGAATTTCTGCTTGGCGTCGGCACGTTTCTTTGCACGCTGCGCTTCTGTATCGTCAATGTGGGCGATATCGACAACGGCTTCCAGATCGATATCGTCCCGCTTGATCCGGTCGTAGAGGGCCATGATGTCCGTCAAGATAAGCGGGGAACGCGAAATGGCCCGAAACATTTGCATCTTGCCTCGCTCCATGCGGCGGGCAAGATCCACTTCGCCTTGGCGTGTGAGCAGCGGAACCGAACCCATCTCCCGGAGATAGACCCGAACGGGATCGTCCGTGTACAGGGTTTCTTCGGGCGCGGCCTGCGGTGTTTCCAGTTCCCCCGCATCGGTGTCTCTCACCCGGCCGTCGGTGAGATCGTTGGTTTCCTCGACCTTCAGCCGTTCGCGTGACGCGGGAATGAACTGTCGTTCCTCGAACTGATCCACGATCGCTTCCTCGGACCTCATATCGACTCGGCAGGGAATCTATTTCCGCGCCACGTCGAGATCATGCTCACTTAGGGCCGATTCCTACGGCACCGCCCCGACGCCGTGTATGCACTGTTGTTGAAGGAGAATCGACCGATCCAGTCGGTAGTGAGAGCCAAGCAGCTGAACGGGCCGGATCGAACATACAGCGCGAAAAAAGATGAGGACTAACCTCGCAGAGCCAAAAGGATCTACGGCCTTTACAGAACAGTATCCGCGAAAGATGTCTTATTTGCAACAGAAAATCTCGTCAGGCCGGCTCTCTACCGATCCGTCCGCCGGTGAAACCAAGGGATTTGAACAGGCCGCCGGGGCCTCTACCGCAATACAACACCCAGTATTGGAGTGTCCCGTGAGGGCTCTATTTCGTGGATCGATCGAATGCCCCGCCGCACGCCGCTGGGCGATCACTCGGAACTCCTCACAGTGGTGGGTTCGAGTGGCAGGTCAGGCATAAGTTCTTTTAACTCAGCTTCTTCTGCTTGATGAGCGAGGTAAGCTCGTTGAGGAACTCTTCCTCATCCTGAAAGTCACGGTATACAGACGCAAACCGCACGTAGGCAACCTGATCGATGGCGCGCAGCCGCTCCATGAGGCGCTCGCCGATCAATGCGGTGGCGCACTCCCGCTCGGAGGCCTCGACGACCATCGACTCTATTTCGTTGACGAGGGCCTCGAGGCTACTCATGCTGACCGGGCGCTTTTCACAGGCCCGCAAGAGACCGCTCAGGACTTTCTGGCGGTCGAACTTCTCACGCCGGCCGTCCTTCTTGACGACCATGTAAGGAACTTCGTCAATGCGCTCGTAGGTGGTGAAGCGGCGCGAGCATCCCAAGCACTCGCGGCGGCGCCGGATGACGCCGCCTTCCTTGCTTTCGCGGGAATCGACGACCTTGTCGGCTAGGTGTTCACAAAATGGACAGCGCATTCGTTAGCAGGGTAGCCCTTGATTCTAACGTACCGAGCGTCCCAGCGACCCGATCGGGACCTATCCGCGGGCAGCGCCCACGAGGATGTACGGTAACGGGACGTACCCGTTAAGCGAGGAGCTTGGAAATGACGTTGCCGCCGACGTCGGTGAGGCGGAAATCACGGCCACGGAACTTGAAGGTGAGCTTCGTGTGGTCGATGCCGAGCAGATGGAGGATCGTGGCCTGGACATCGTGTACGTGGATGGGGTCTTCGACGGGTGAAAAGCCGATCTCGTCGGTCTCGCCAATCGTCTGGCCGGGCTTGGTACCGCCGCCCGCGAACCACATCGTAAACGCATCAATATGATGATTGCGGCCGATCGTATCGCGTTCTTCACCCATCGGCGTTCGGCCGAACTCTCCGCCCCAGACGACGAGCGTGTCTTCGAGCAGGCCGCGCTGCTTGAGGTCGCGGATGAGCGCCGAGATGCCTTGATCGACGTCGAGGCAAACTTCGTCGAGGTTGTTGTCGAGGTTCTCGGTCGGGCCGCCATGGTGGTCCCAGCTTGCGTGGTAGAGCTGGACGAAACGCACGCCTCGCTCGACAAGCCGCCGTGCCAGGATGCAGTTGTTCGCGAAAGACTTCTCGCCGGGCTCGGCGCCGTACATATCGAGGGTCGCCTTGGACTCGGTGGAAAAGTCGATCAGCTCCGGGCCGCTCGTTTGCATCCGGTGCGCCATCTCATAGGCGGCGATGCGGGTCGAGATCTCGGGGTCATGGACACGGTCAAATTGCATGCCGTTGAGATCGAGAACGGTGTCGATCGTGGCCTGCTGGCGTGCGCTATCGAAACCCGGCGGGGTCGACATGTTCAAGATCGGATCCCCACCGCTACGGAAAGGCACGCCCTGATGCGCCGTGGGCAGAAAGCCGCTGGCCCAGTTGAGTGCGCCGCCGCGCGGCCCCCTCGGACCGGACTGTAAGACAACGAATCCGGGCAAGTCTTCCGACTCGCTGCCAATCCCGTAGCTGACCCACGAACCCATGCTCGGCCGGCCGAAGATCGGCGAGCCGGTATTCATCATGATCTTGGCGGGGGCATGGTTGAAGTTCTCGGTGTGAATCGAGCGGATAAACGCCAAGTCGTCGACAACCTGGGCGGTGTGCGGAAAACATTCCGAGACCCACTTGCCGGACTGACCGTATTGCTTGAACTCGCGCCGCGTGCCAAGGAGCTTCGGAGGATTCTTGGTGAAGCTCTCCATGAAAGCGAAGCGCTTGCCTTCCATGAGAGAGGGCGGGATGGGTTGGCCGTTGAGCTTCTGTAACTCAGGCTTGTGCTCCCAAAGCTCAAACTGGCTGGGCGCACCCGCCATAAATAGATAGATGACGTTCTTTGCTTTGGGCGGAATGTGCGGCTTGTCGAGGAGCGGCCCGTTCGCGGACGAGCCGAAGAGCGTGTCGCCGACCATCAGCGAGGTCAAAGCGGTCTTGCCGAGGCCGACGCCGCACTGCTCGAAGAAGTGCCGCCGGGTGGTGCGTTGAAGCACTCGATTGATTAGGTCGCCGGGTCGCATCATTGCCTCGTTACAAATTCATCAAGATTGAGCAGGACACGGGCAGCGGCCATCCATGCGGCAAGGAGCGGCTTGTCGTCAGACTCCGGCGCCTCACCGACCACGTCCTGGATCGCCTCGGGATGTGTACGGAAATCGTCAATCATACGCGCAAGAAAGGCTTGCAGACGCTCTTGTTCTTTGGGCTCGGGCAGGCGCGTCAAACAGCGTTCAAACGCATAGCGGATTCGATCAGACTGCTCTTCGCCACCGTTCTCAAGAGTCGCCTGGGCGAGGGCGCGGGAGAACTCAATCTGTGTCTGATCATTGAGCAGCGTCAACGCCTGGAGGGGCGTGTTCGATCGATTGCGTCTTGTCGTGGCCGCCTGCGCGTTGGGAGCATCGAACATCGCGAGACCAGGATAGGCGGCGGAGCGCCGGAAGAACGTGTATAGACCACGACGGTAGCGGTCGGCGTCTTCGGCAGTCTTCCACTCGCGGTTGACCTGTGTGAACTGACCGGAGCCCTCCGGTTGGGGCGGGAAGACGCTGGGGCCGCCTATCTCTGGTGTCAAAAGGCCGGAGGCGACGAGGGCGGCGTCGCGAATAATCTCGGCTTCGAGGCGCAGACGGTTCTGGCTGGCAACGAGGCGGTTGCCGGGGTCGACGTCGGATAACTCAGGCCGGACGGCCGACGATTGCCGGTAGGTTGACGACGTGACGATCAGCCGGTGCATGGCCTTGAGATCCCAATCCCGGCGAGCGAACTCGGAGGCAAGCCAGTCGAGTAGTCGCGGGTGACTGGGCGCGGTCCCTTGCGAGCCGAAGTCATTCTCGGTATCGACGATCCCGAGGCCAAAATAGCGCTGCCACATTCGGTTGACGGTGACCCGGGCCGTGAGCGGATTATCGGGAGACATCAGCCAGCGAGCCAGATCGAGCCGATCCGATTTCTTCGTCTCTGGTAGCGCCGGCAAGACGGCGGGCGTGCCGGGATGGACTGTCTCCCCATGGCTGGTAAAGTCGCCGGAGACGTGAATGAACGCCTCACGCGACTCAGGCAACTCGCGCATGACAAGAGTGGAATCGAGCTTGGGCTCGGCGGAGCGCAGTGCGCGGATACCGTCGCGGCGGGCTTGCCAGCCAGGGTCTTTCGAGACAAAGAAGCGCTGTAGCACTCCTTTCTGCAGCGATACGCGTTGCTCGGGCGGCGTATCGAGGATCTGCTGGATATGTGGCTTGATCTCCGCGCGCTGTTCCTGCGAAAGTTCGCGTTCCCAGTTGGCCAGTTTGTTCTCGATTTGCTTCTCGTAGACATCGAGTTCATCTTGGAGGATGGAAGCCTGATGCCGTATCGTTTCCCGACTCGCAAAGTCTTCCGGCTCGCCGAACTCGATAATAGGGTCCATCTTTCGCTTGCCGCCTTGCTCAACGGATAACTCGCCGCTTAGCTCGTCGATGTTGTTGAAGAAGGCGTAGAGCTGATAGAAGTCCTTCTGCGAGATTGGGTCGAACTTGTGATCGTGGCAGCGTGCGCAGCCGACGGTAAGGCCGAGGAACGCAGCGCCAGTGGTACTGACACGGTCGACGACGGCCTCGACACGGTACTGCTCGAAATCGATGCCGCCTTCTTCGTTGATCATCGTGTTGCGGTGAAATCCGGTCGCGATGAGCTGCTCCTCGGTGGGATCCGGCAGCAGGTCGCCGGCGAGCTGTTCGGTGACAAAGCGGTCGAACGGCATGTTGCGGTTGAGCGCATGGATGACCCAGTCGCGGTATCTCCAGATCGAGCGATTGCCGTCGATCGAGTAGCCGTTCGAATCGGCGTAGCGCGCGATGTCGAGCCAATGACGTCCCCAGCGCTCGCCGTAGTGAGGAGAATCGAGGAGCCGGGTTACGAGGCGTTCGTACGCGTCGGGCTCGGTATCGGCGAAGAAAGCGGCGATTTCATCGGTAGTGGGAGGCAGGCCCGTTAGGTCGAGGCTCACGCGGCGGATGAGAATGCGGCGCGCGGCTTCGGGTGACGGGCGAATCTGCTTTGCCTCGATCATGGCGAGGATAAATTGGTCGATCGGGTTCCGTACCCAATCCTGGTCTTGGACTACGGGAGGCTCAGGCCGGGCGACGGGCTGAAACGACCAGTGAGATGGGCTGGCGCGTCTTCTCTTCGCATCGGAGGCGGCTCCCCAGGGGGCGCCGGCGCGGACCCATTTGGTCAGCGTGGAGATCTCCTCGGGCTGAAGCGGACCGGTGGGCGGCATCTTCAGGGCGCCCGTTTGGTTGACGGCCTGGATGACGAGACTTTCGTCGGGTTGTCCGGGGATGACGGCTGAACCACGATTTCCGCCCAGCATGGCGCTCTCACGAGACGCCAGCGATAGCCCGCCCATTTTGACTTGGCCGCCATGGCACGTAAAGCACTTGGCGGCGAGCAAGGGCCGGACCTTCTCTTCGAAGAAGCGGGTTGCGTCGGGGTTAGGTTGGGCAGATGTGGCGGCAATCAAGATGCCACCGGATAGGATCAGGCGGACGAGTGTATGCAGAGCAGCCACTGAAGACTATTCTAGATGGCCTTGTCTGACGTTGGGTGTTGCTTTGGGCGCTGCCATACGCCGCGGACCGGGTAGGGCGGGCTTCGCCCTCGGGCGCGCAGGTTGACACCCGCGCCTCTTTTCCTTCTGGCGTGGGTCTTTCCGCGGGCTCGTGCATTGACATGCACGGCTCTGTTGCTTCTGGAGTGGGCTGGCTGAAAAAATATTGAACTTTTTGGGGACGTCTTCGTTTAGTCTGTAGGAGGCAGTGTAGCGAGACTCAATGGCATCTGAAGCATCAGTGCAGCCGTGGTCGGCCCCTTGGTCGGGGTCACGACAGGAGAGCGGGTATAGCGAGCAGATCGCCCGCGAGGCGGCTGAGCGCGATGCAACGCTGGTCAAACGGTGCCTGCACGGTGATGGCGGCTCTTGGGAAACCCTGGTTCGGACGCATACACTGGTAGTGTATGCCACTTGTTATCGATTCACGGGGCACCCGGAAGACGCGCGCGACCTCACGCAAGACGTCTTTCTGCGAGTTTATCGAGGGCTCGGAAGCTACCAGCCCGGTGCGGCAGCTTTTCGGACATGGCTGCTGCGGCTGACGCGGAACTTGCTGATCGATCACTACCGCAAAACCCGCAAAGACCGCGTGCTGTAACCAATCGAAGACCAAGTTGCCGGCCTGCGCGAAAAGTCGATCATCGGGGGCCGCGCGGACCACGCGTTGGCGAAGCGAGAGATATCGGAGCAACTACATGCGGCACTCGACCGCATGTCGCCGGAATTGCGCGAGGCTGTGATTCTACGCGACCTGCAGCAGATGGAATACCAAGAGATCGCCGGAGTGCTGGGCATCCCCTAGGGAACGGTGAAATCGCGTATCAACCGCGGACGCCGTGACTTAGCGAAACACCTTCGATCGATGGGGGTGCGGCCATGAACTGCCGGAGAGTCGAAAGCCTGTTGGGCGACTACCTGGATGGCGCTCTGCCTATCGAAGAGCGCAGGGTGGTCGAGGACCACTTCGCCGATTGTGCCCGTTGCGCTACGGCGAAGGAAGATATGGACTTGGCGCTGGAGTTCCTGGATGGGGCCCCGCGTGTCGAGTTGTCCGAGGGTTTGGTAGCGAACATCCTGGATGCAACGGTCCACGCAGGACCACCGGCGGGAGGGATGGCCGTCGCCGGCGGCGGCGTAATGAGCTGGGTGCGCCCATTCCTGCAGCCGCTGTTTGAACCGCGTTTCGCGATGAGCGTGGCGCTCGCGGTCGTATCGTTTTCGGTTCTGACATGGTCGGGCGAGAAAACCCTGGATTGCTGACAAAATGCGTACCTGATCGCTCAGGTACGGACAGCGACAACGGGATTGGATCGGGCGTGGGAACGGGGTGTGGCCGTTTATCACCAGACGTTCTCCACGTCGGCACAAGACACGCAGGCCTCGGACAAAGGCGAAAGCGCCTCACCAGACGCCGGCACTTCGACGACACCTTGACGAGCCCGACGGTAGCAACGATGCGGTGTGCAACCCACTCGAAAGCGGAAGCGACGGCCTTTTGCCGGTCGTGCGGCAAGGCGGTTTGCGCGGAGTGTATCCGGGACGAGCAGGGCGTTGCTTACTGCTCGGACTGTACGGCGGAGCCGGCCACGGGGCGGCCAGAGATATTGGTTGCCGCCGAGGAGTCTCCCTACCTTCCTCCCGCGGCGAGCGGCCCCGCTAGGGAGCCCGGTATTGAGCCCCGTATCGAGTCACGGGCTGCGTTGCCGGCCCCGGAGTCGCGAGCGGACACCCCGTCGCCGTTCCTGGCATTCGTGCTGGGACTGATCCCTGGCGTTGGCGCTGTGTACAACGGCCACTACGCGAAGGCCGTTTTCCATGTGTTTGTGTTCGGCGGCACGGTGACATTGATCGGGTCGAGGGCACTGCGCGGTCTTGAGCCTCTCTTGGTGTTATTCGCTCTGATGTTCTTCATCTACATGCCGATCGAAGCGTGTCGAACGGCGAAGGCTCTACGGCGAAGCGAACCGGTTGACGAATTCTCGGGGTTGCTGTCGCTGGTGCATGAAGGTTGGCGCTCGCCGGTGGTTGGAATCACGCTGATCGCGTTCGGGGTCGTTTTCCTGCTGCATTCGCTTGGGTACTGGCGGATCCCGAGCCTCATACCGTACTGGCCGGTCAGCCTCATCGCGCTGGGAGCCTATATGCTCTACCGGCGCTTCAGTGAACCTTCGTGGCAGTCCCCGGCGGACTACCCGCGTCGGTTCGAGCAGACACCGCCGGACGAATCGTAGGGCGGCGCATTCTCATGCCTCGAACCCGGGACACGGTGCGCTCAATGACGGACTCGCTGCTGCTGATCCTGACGGGACTATTGTTTCTGTTGGAGTACGCAGGCTCGTTCCGGTTCGCACAGACTTGGCCTTCGTTGCTGATCGTGCTGGGCGTAGGCCGTGTGGCGGACCACCTGATGGGACGGGCCGCGGCCCAGAAGCGGGAGACCTGGCTTGAGTGCTAGATCGGCATTAGGTCCGCTGCTGCTGATCTTTGGTGGCGGGCTACTGCTTTATTACAACTTCCACCCGGAGTTACCTCTTCGGATACTATTCGCGCAGCATTGGCCCTGGATTCTGGTGACTTGGGGCGGCGTGCGGGTTGTAGAGACAATCCTGGCGCATTTTCAGTGGCGGCCGGTTCCCCCGCCGCTCGGGATCGGGTCACTCCTGGTGGTGGCGTTGCTGTGCGCGGCGGGCACGGCGGCCCGTCGTCTCTACGAAGAGAACGGTTTCGATTTTCTGTAAGAGCCCCTATGTGCGTAAGGGGCGGGCTATCCGTGCCGGATCACCAGCACGTCACCTTCTTGCACAACGTACTCTTTCCCCTCAAGACGCAACTCCCCATGTTCACGCGCACCAGGATAGCCGTTTCGCTCGACGAGCACCTCCCACGGGATAACTTCGGCGCGAATGAACCGCTTCTCGAAATCAGTGTGGATCGCGCCCGCCGCTTTCGCCGCCGGCGTGTTCTTGGGGATCGTCCAGGCGCGGACCTCGGTCTCGCCCGCCGTCAGGAACGACATCAGACTCAGTAGGGAGTACGTCGCTTGAATCAACCGGTCGAGACCCGGCTGTTTGAGCCCATACCCCGCCATGTACTCCTGAGCCTCATCTTCCGGTAGCTCAGCAATCTCGGCCTCGATGCTGCCGCACACGGCAGCGACCGCGATATTCTTCTGGGAACCAAGCCACTGTTCGGTGTACTGTTTCTCGATCTCTTCGATTTGGTCCGCCTGATCCTCACCTAGGTTCAAGACCAGCAACATCGGTTTCGCTGAGAGGAACTGGAAGCCGCGCAGTCGTTTCGCTTCGTCCTTGGTGAGTTCGAGTTCGCGCAAGGGACGATCGGCTTCGAGCGCTTCCTTGCATTTGAGAAGCAGGTCTCGTTCGAGCGGCAGATCGGGATTCTTGACCCGGCCCATGTCTTTCTCGACCCGTTCCAGCCGCTTTTCGACGACCACGAGATCGTTGAGCAGCAACTCCAACTCAAGATTCTGCCAGTCGCGTTTGGCGTCCAGCATCCCCTCGATGTGCATCACGGTGTCTTCTTCAAACAGCCGTAGAACATGCAGAAAGGCGTCGGCGACCCGCAACGCGCCGACGTAGCTCGCGTCGGCCAAACTCTCTTTCGAGAGCGCGAGCATATCGACGTACTCAACCGTTGCATGAGTAATCTTTGGCGGCTCGAAAATTTCCGCCAGCCGGTTGAGGCGCGCGTCGGGGACCTGCGCCATCCCAATCTGGACGGCAGCCACTCCCATGCGGCTCGAATGTACCTGTCCCGTCAGGATGGTAAACAGGGATGTCTTACCGACCTGAGGCAGGCCGATGATTGCAGTTCTCAAATGAACTCCTTAAATCGGTACCGGAACGGAGTGAAGAATCTCATCCAAGATCTGTGAGCACCGTTCCGCGGGATGAGAGCTCGGCCCTTGCCGAACGGAAGGCATGAGACGATGAGCGAACACCGGCTGGGCCAAGCGTTTGATATGGTCCGGAGTCGCGTAGGTAAGCCCTTCCGTCAACGCCATCGCCTGAGCGGCGCGATACAACGCCATCGAGCCGCGCGGGCTTACTCCCAGCGCCAAGTGCTCATGGGAACGGGTCTGCTCAACAATCGCCATCAAGTAGTCGACGACCGTTTCATCCATCCGAACGTCTTCGACCTGCCGCTGCATGTCGAGAATATCCTCACCGCTGGCGACGGGCGTCACTTCAACGCCTTTCGCCGAGCTGTGGCTTTGCGAGCGAAGAATCTCGCGCTCACTCGCCCCGTCCGGATAGCCCATCTCGACCCGCAGCAGAAACCGATCGAGCTGCGATTCCGGCAGCGGATACGTCCCGTGATACTCGGCCGGATTCTGCGTTGCGATCACCATGAAGGGGTCGGGCAGCGGATATGAGGTACCCTCAATCGTCACCTGCCGCTCATTCATCGCTTCGAGTAAGGCGGACTGCGTCTTGGGCGTTGTCCGATTGATCTCATCGGCCAACAGGAAGTTCGTGAAGATTGGCCCGGGCTTGAACTCAAAATCCTGGCGAGTACTATTGAAAACCGTCACGCCCACAACGTCGGCCGGCAGCATGTCGCTCGTAAACTGGATGCGCTGGAATCCGCTGTCGAGACTACGCGCGAGCGTGTGGGCCAGAGTCGTCTTACCGACGCCGGGGACATCTTCAATCAGCAGGTGTCCGCGCGCCAGCAGACAAGCGACCGCGAGGCGGACGGCCTCCGGCTTGCCCCGAATGACCTGGGTCACCGACGCTTCCAACACCCCTACTCGTTCGACGAGATCCGTCGTTACAGTACGTCCGGCGGACATAATCTACATGATAGTCGAATCCTTGTTTTCTCCCGACCAGGCGGGACCGGTTCAAATCACCCATACCAGGGACCTGCTGCCATACTGTAGAAATCCTTATGGCGCTCGATCCTTTTGATTTCGTCCCGCTTCCCGAGGAGCGTTCACGCGCAAAGCCTCGCCGGCGCGGCTTCACGATGATGATTGACTGGGGACTCGGACTCGGCCGGCAGAAGGACATCCTCGAGATCGCCGGCCCGTTCGTCGACCTGGCTAAGATTGCGACCGGCACGTCGCGGCTCTATCCAGAGGAACAGATCCGGGCCAAGCTCGAACTTTACAAGACGAACGGCGTGCGGCCCTTCCTCGGCGGGCAATTTCAGGAGTACGTCTTCGCCACCCAGGGCGCGGACGCATTGCCAACGTTCTTCGACGAAGCAAAGCGCCTGGGGTTCGAGGTCGTCGAGGTGTCGGACAACTGTATTCCGTTGTCGCCGACCGAGCGGCGGGATCAGATCCGACTGGCCATCGATAAGGGGCTCACCGTGTTCGGCGAAGTGGGTTCCAAAACGGAAAAGAATGCGGCTGATGAATTACTTCTGCAAGCGCAAGATTGCTTCGAAGCCGGCGCGGAGTTGCTGCTGGTCGAAGGCGCGGAGCTAATCGAGAATGGGGCCGTCAACATGGACCTACTGAAGGCATGTCGGAACCTGGAACTGGACAAGGTCCTGTTTGAATTGCCGGGGCCGTGGATCAGCGGCGTTGCCATGTCCGAGATCCATGACGTGAAGAAGTTGCTGGTGAAAGAGTTCGGCTCGGATGTAAATATCGCCAACGTCATGCCGGACGACTTGATCGAAACGGAAGCGTTGCGTGTGGGATTGGGTGTCGTGGGTCCTTCGCGGAGGGCGAACTAGATGAGCGGTAGCGACGCTGGGAGCGTGCAAGGCCGAGCGGATCGGCCCACGGGTATCCACCTGTGGCTCTGTTTGTTGACGGCGACCCTGCTTGGGCTGAGTTGCGGGACCGGTGCACGGACTACGGATACTCACTTGGTTACTCTGGCGGGGGCGGGACCACAGGGCAGGTATTTCAAGGAAGTCGCGATCCTGTCGAAGACCTTGACCGAGAAGATGCCGGGCGTCATCGCGAACGGCGTGATCGGCAAGGGCATGTCTGTCGGAAACGTCAAGCGCGTCGCGGCGGGGCGGATCGACGGCGGACGCTGTTTCCGCTTTGATCTGGAGAATGCCTATCGGCGAGAAGCGCACTTCGCTCAGGAAGAACTCATCCCGGTTGACTACGACAACGCCAAGGTCTGGATGAAACTGGGAACCCATCTGTTCCGGGTCGTGGCTGTGAGCGAGATCAAGAGCTACTCGGATTTAATCGGACGGAGCGTCGTGATCGGCGGACGCGGCACCGGCGAGGAAGTAATCGCGGAGCGCATCTTCAAATACTTTGGCGTCACCCGCGACAACACCGAGTTCCTCTACATCGAGCGAACGGACGGGCAAGACGCGCTGGCGAACCGCCAGATTGACGCCATCGCCTTCGCCTATTCACGTAACAACCGAGGGCATCTATCACCGATCTTCGCGGCACTGGAGATCGGCAAAGAGATTGATTTCGTCGAGCCGGAACAAGAGGGTGTGGAGAAGCTCTTGGCGTCCGAGTCTTCGTTCGTACTCGATGAGCTAGGCGAGCCGGTCTTCGGGCGGCCGAAACTGCGGGGCATCGGTTTTCACCAATGCCTTCTCATCCGAGGCGACCTCTCCGAGGATCTGGTATACGGAATGACGAAGACGTTGCTCGACAACTGGGACGAAGTGGAGGAATCCCTTCCTTGGTGGAAGGAAGAAGGCGAGGCGGATTTGGAATCCATGGCGGAAATGAAGCCGTTGCCTTATCATCCTGGAGCGGAGCGTTACTATTGCGAGCGCGGCGTCTGGGATCAGTGGTAAGCAAATTTCGCCTCTACAATTACGCGAACACGACGTACTGCACACCTGCCTACTTTGTCCTCGCCTTCTGAAAATATAACGCGGCGCATCGCGACCGGACTCGTGTGGTCCGGCAGCGCGTTTGCCGTCTACACCGGCGCGACCGGTCCGTTTCACGCTCCGATTCAGCGCGGATTATTCCTACTTGTGCTGCTGCCATTGGTCTTCTTGCAAACACGTTCTGGCTGGGCGCGCAGCAAAGCGACAGAGGCGGCCGTCGGGCTCGGGTTGAGCCTGCTGAGCCTGCTCACCATGGCGTGGACACTGTTCGACTACGAGCGCCTCTACTCGGAGCCCTTCATCAGCGGGTTCGACACGATCGTCGGCGCGGTCGGGCTACTACTCATCATCGAATCGGTCCGCCGGACGGTCGGTTGGGCCGTGTCGGCTGTCCTGCTGCTCTTTCTGGCCTATGGGCTACTGGGACCGTGGGTGCCGAGTGAAATGCTGCGACACGCGGGACTCAACCCCTCGGACTTGGTGAGCATCATTTTCTACGGAACCTTCGGCGTCTTCGGGACGCCGCTGGGCGTATGCGCGACGTTCATCGTCGTCATCATCCTGCTCGGCTCGTTTTTGACGGCGACGGGCGGCGCGGAAATGTTCATGAACATCGGCAAGGTGATCGCGGGACGCTTCGTCGGGGGACCGGCGAAGATCGCGGTTATCAGTTCGTCGCTGATGGGGATGATTACCGGCGCGACGGTGGCAAATGTAGCGACAACGGGGGCGGTCACGATTCCGATGATGAAGCGCTCCGGCTACGATCCGCGCTTTGCCGCGGCGGTCGAGGCGTTGGCATCGTCGGGAGGTCAATTGATGCCGCCGATCATGGGCGCGGCGGCGTTCGTGATGATCGACTACCTCAACATGTCGTACACCGATCTGATGATCCACGCCATCGTCCCCGCGCTGCTCTACTTCTTCGCGGTACTGATGATCGTACACTTCCGGTCGGTGAAGGACGGCGTACGGCCGATTACCGGCGATGAGATCCCCAGCCTGAAAGGCGAATTGGCGCAACGCGGAAATATGCTGCTACCGATTCTGGTGCTGGTCGTACTGCTGGCCTTGCAGTTCAGCGTGATGTACGCGGCCTTCCTAGCGGTGGCGTGCGCAATGGTGGTGAGCTTCTTACGCCCTGCGACGCGCCTGACCGGCAGCGGATTCGACCGGGCCTTTCGCGGCGCCATGCAGGGCATGATTACGCTCACGCCGATTTGTGCCGGTGCGGGCATCATCATCGGTGTGATGACGGCAACCGGGCTCAATCTGAAGATCACCTACCTGATCGAAGGCGTCGCCCAGGGTAATTTGTTCGTGACCTTGCTGATGACCATGGTCGCGTGCATCGTGTTGGGTATGGGCCTGCCGACGGTCGCGGCCTACGTCGTGCTGGCAACACTGATACCGACTACGTTGACAAACCTCGGCATACCGGCCATCGCCGCGCATCTATTTCTGTTCTACTTCGCGATTCTCTCGGCGATCACACCTCCGGTAGCGACGGGCGCTTATGTCGCGGCCGGAATCGCGGGTACGGACCCGATAAAGACAGGTTTCAAGGCGATCGAGTTGGGATTAATTAGCTTCCTGCTACCGTTTGCCTTTGTGTACGAGCCGGCGCTGTTGCTCATCGGCGCTTGGCAGGACATCCTGCTGCATGTTGGGACGTGCGCATTGGGAATCTATTTCTGGGCGATCGCATTGGAAGGCTACTTTCGAACTCCGGTACCGACACCAGCACGCGCTGTACTCTTCACGGCCGGAGTCATGTTGATTTGGCCGGATGTTTGGGCGTCTCTTGCAGGCGGAATATTCGGGGCCGCGACCCTGCTTACCCTGCCGCGCCGCACCGCAGTCAAGGTGTGATATTCATCTACTCAAGAAGATACGAGAATCGCCGATCCAAACGCATCTTGGCTAGTTCAGGTTGAAGGACCGTTAGAATGTACGCTTTGCCGACACCCGTCGGATACTTTCCGATTCGGATCTCATGCCGCATTCAAACTATCTGCCCGAAGAAATGGGCCACGCCGTAATTTCACCCACCGGTTTCTTCGAAGCGGGCTCCTATCAATCGTTCACCCTTACCTACACAGCGGGCCGCTTCGGTATGGATGACACGGCCAGTCTGAAGATCGTGTTCCGCTTCGCCGCCGATATGGGCCGATTGCAGTTCGACAACCCCCAGGCGGCCAACTACGTCACAGTCGAGGCGAGCAATAACGCCGTTCTCGAAACACGTTACGACCCGAAGGGGAATATCCGCCCCTGGGACAAAACGCTCTACATCAAGGTCGTCAACGGGTTCATGAAAGAAGGAGACCGCATCGTCATTCGCTTCGGCGACCGGCGTGAAGGATCGCCCGGCATACGGTTGCAAACTTTCTGTGAATCAACGTTTGAGTTCAAAGTTCTCGTCGACGCCATCGCGACCTACAACTACGTGCCGCTACCTGAGTCACCGACGATCGCCATCGTACCCGGGCCGCCGGTTGTCTGGAAAGCGGTGATCCCCACGATGCGCCGGGCCGGTCAGGCTTTTCGGCTCGGGCTGAAGGCGGAAGACCGCTGGGGCAATCCGTCGGACCAGGTCGATGCGAGGGTCTGTTTCAGATCTACGATCACCGTCGCCAACCTGCCTTCTGAAATTACGTTCAAGCGGGGATTGTTTTCGCTGTGGATCGATGGCCTCCAAGTCAACGAGCCCGGCAACTTAAGGATCGAGGCCCTCGATGAGTCCGGAGTTGTGTTGGCGGAAAGCAACCCCCTGCGGATTGTGGAGTCAGCGGACCTACTGCCCTACTGGGGAGACCTACACGGGCAGACCGAAGAGACGGTCGGCACCAACTCGGCTCAAGAATACTTTGCGTTCGCGCGGGACCGGGCGTTTCTCGATATCTGCGGACATCAAGGCAACGACTTCCAAATTACAAATGAGTTTTGGAAGGAGTTGAACGATACCATTCGCGAGTTCGATGAACCCGGCCGGTTCGTCGCCGTGCCCGGCTATGAATGGTCAGGAAACACTGCTCTGGGCGGGGACCGAAACGTCTTCTATCGCCATGAGGGCGGAACCATCCGGCGCTCCTCGCATGCGCTTCTGGAAGACCTGTCCGACACGGACAACGACTGCCATACCGCGGAAGAGTTATTCGACGCCTTGACGGCTGGCGGCGAGGACTGTGCCGTGATCGCCCATGTCGGTGGACGCTACGCCGATATCAAGATGGCCCACGACGGGCGGGTCGAGCGGGCCGTGGAGATCCACTCAGCCTGGGGAACGTTTGAGTGGTTGTTGGCCGACGCCATCGAGAAAGGCTACCGGGTCGGGATTGTTTGCCACAGCGACGGCCACAAAGGGCGACCAGGAGCGAGTTATCCGGGTGCATCGTGGTTCGGCGCCTACGGGGGACTCACGTGCTACTTGATGCCCAAGTTAAGCCGCGAAGCGTGGTTTGACAGTCTTCGCAAACGGCGTCACTACGGCACGACAGGGACTCGGATAGTGCTGGATTTGGAAGCATCGTTCACCGAGGCCGTTACGGTCTTTGACGATGACCCGAAGCTAGGCCCGACCGGAAGCCGCCAAGCCGCCGCCGCGCTTATGGGCGACGTCGTCGAGGCACAACTCGGCGAGGTGCGCATTCACGCCTACGTAGCCGCCTCGGCGCCGATCGAGCGAATCGAAGTTCGCAACGGGATGGAAACGGTCGAGGTCATCCGGCCCGCAGCCCAGCAAGCGGCTGAAGGCAATCGCATCCGGGTCATCTGGGAAGGCGCGGAGTACCGCGGCCGTTTCCGGCAGACCATCTGGGACGGAGAAGCGCGGTTCGAGGACAACGAAATCATCACGGCCAATCCCATTAATTTCCTCAACCCCGACCGAAAACTAGAGAGAGTCGGGAAGGACGGCCTACGGTGGCATGCGCTGACCACCGGAAACTTCGGCGGCTTCGACGCGATCGTTGCGAACCCCAAGGAAGGGAGCCTGCACTTGCGAACGGACCTCGTCCAGTTCGAGCTGCCCCTAACGGAAATAGGCGAGCGGGACCGCGCCTACCAAGCCGGTAAGATGGACCGCCGCGTGAGAGTATTTCGAATGCCCGAGCGTAACGACATTCGGGCGTGGAAGTTCGTGGCCACGGTTAAGCTAGAGCCTGGCCGAGACAATCCAATTTACATCGTAGTTACGCAAGAGGACGGACACCGGGCTTGGTCAAGCCCGGTCTGGGTTCATCGGCCAACGGCGTAGCAGGGAACGAAAGGTCCGGCCTGTTACTTGGCAGCCTTACGACGGCTCGCCCAATACTTTCTCATTCTTTCCGATACCTTCTTCCGGTCAGCGGCGGTCATCGGCTTGCGGCCACGCTTCTTAGCGGGCTTATTCTTAGAGCCCGGAGGCCGGCCCGGACCGCGCTTACGCGCCGGCGCGGTATCTCCTTGAAGGATCTCGATCGCTTGGTTCAAGCGGTCTCTTTCTGCAATTAATAGAGTGAGGGCATCAGGCATAGTGATCCAATGCTAACATAAGCCCCGACCCTACACCACCAAAAATAGCCGAAAAGGAAGTGTGGCTGAATGGATAAACGAAAGCTTGCTCATACTGACCTCAGTGTATCCCGCGCCTGTATGGGGACGATGACATTCGGCTCACAGGCCGACCTGGAGGAGTCAACGCGCATCGTCGACCGGTGTTTTGACGACGGTATCAACTTCTTCGATACAGCGAATGTCTATAACCAGGGCCGGTCGGAAGAGATTCTAGGCCGGATACTCGGTGCACGCCGTCAGGATATAGTGCTCGCAAGCAAGGTACGGGGTGCAATGGAGACGCCGACCGAGTATGCAGGTTTGTCACGGCCCGCAATTCGCAAGGGAATCGAGGAGTCTCTACGAAGGCTCCATACCGACTACCTGGACATCTACTATCTGCATCAGCCCGACTACGACACCCCTATTGAAGAGACGTTGGACGCGATGGAGGAACTGCGAAAAGAAGGCAAGATCCGCTATCCAGCGACGTCAAACTATAGTGCTTGGCAACTCTGCGAGATTCATTGGATTTGCGAAAAGAAGGGATACGACAAACCGTGGATCGCTCAACCGATGTACAACTTAGCGGCGCGGGGTATCGAGCAAGAGTACCTGGCCTTCACGAAGAGAGTGGAAATCAGCAACGTTTGCTACAACCCCCTCGGAGGCGGACTCCTTACGGGCAAGCAGAAGAAGAACAAAGCTCCACTACCGGGCACGCGGTTCGACGGCAATGAGATGTACTTGAAACGCTACTGGCACGATCCGTTTTTTGAAGCCGTGGGGAGGTTTGAGCAGATCGCCAAAGACGCAGGACTCAACCCGGTACAACTTGCTTTTGGCTGGCTCTTACAGCAGGAACAAGCACACTGCATTATTTTGGGGGCATCAAGTCTGTCTCAACTTGAGCAGAATCTCACGGCTCTCGGCACGCCGGCCTTGGGCGCGGAGCAGACCACGGCTTGCGATCAGGTGTGGCACGAGCTACGCGGCCCAACTCCGATCTACAATCGCTAGGAACGAAGCAGCCCAACCGGAGAGTGTGACACGATGACGCCGGACGCGGGTTGGACCTAGTTTCTCAGTGGTCTGCCGGTTTCCAGGATGTGACGCATGCGGTGCTGCGCCTTCTCTTCCCCGCATAGGGACAGAAAAGCTTCCTTCTCCAGGCCGAGCAGGTATTCCTCGGAAACCCAACTGGGCTGAGTCAGCGGCCCGCCGGCGAGTACGTGAGCCAGCTTCGCTCCGACATGGCGATCGTAGTCGCTGATGTAGCGAGCTTCGTGCATCAAGTAGAGTTCCAGTTGGAGCGAGGCGAGGGCAGCTTGACCGCCGACCAGAATCTCGGAGCGGCTTGCCGGCTGGTAGGGCGTCGAGGCGAGAAGATGCGCCGCCTGCCGGGCGTCGAAAAGTAAGCGATCGCGATTCATCGTGATGACGTCCGAGGGCCGCAGCAACTTCCACTCGCGGGCTTCCGCCGCGCTGTTGGAAACCTTGGCCATCCCAATCCGCTCGAAGAGCGCCCGTGTCGGAGGATTGAGGTCGTGGTTCGGTTCGAGCGCGGCGGTATGCCTGCGCAGCATCTCGGTGCAACCGCCGCCCGCGGGAATCAGTCCGGCCCTGACCTCGACGAGTCCCATGTAGGTCTCGGCGGCGGCCTGCACGTGGTCGCAGTAAAGAGCAAGCTCACAACCACCGTCCAGCGTTTGTCCGAATACGGCGGCAACCGTGGGCTTCGGGAGATCGCGCAGTGTGCGGAAGATTGTTTGAACTTCAACAATCCCCTGCTCGATCCGCTGCCAGTTCTCTGCCTGGCACCACTCGAGAAGCATCGCCAGATTCGCGCCGACACAAAAGTTCGGACCATCATTACCGATCACCAGCGCCCGGTATTGATCGCCGAAGTCATCGATGGTCTCGGTCAACAGGGCGAGCACGCCCTCGTCGAGAGAGTTCGCTTTCGAGTGGAACTCGAGGCAAACGACGCCATCACCCAGATCCACCAGACTCGCACTGTCGTTCGATTTCAAGACGCGCTTGAGCCTTCGCAAAGAAGCGAGCCGGATTACACCTTCGGGATCAACAAGTGGCTGATGGCGCTTTGCGGAAACATCGAAATAGGTAAGCGAGAGGTCTTCTTCCTGATAGAAGGACTTCTCGGGAGTTTCGAGTACCGCTTCGACCAATGGCGGGATCGAGCGCTCTTCCTTCCGCATGCGGTCGACGGTCTGCTCGACTCCGAGACCGTTCCAAATCTCAAAGATACCTTGCTGCCAGTTGAACCCTGACCGCATCGTGGTATCGACGGCTCGGATGTCGTTCGTCACCTCGGGAATGCGCGCCGCGGTGTAGAGGAACAGCTCACTCAGCGTTTCCCACAGAAAACGGCCAGCGGGTGTTGGAGAATCGATCAAGGCCTTAATGCGGCGCGGAAGATCGTGGATCTTCCGCGCATCCGCCAACTCCGGCAAAGCCGGCTTCCGTGCCGGCCGATACTCGAGTGTCTCGAGATCGAGAACCAATCGTTCAGAACCGCCCTTGCTCTTGACCTTCTTGTAGAACCCCTGCCCTCCTTTGTCGCCGATCAGGCCCTGTTCGACCATCTTGCGAAGGAAGTCGGGCGGCTGGTAGATATCACGTTTCTCGTCGTCCGGAACAAGACGATGAAGCGTTTCCGCGACAAAAAGGCAAACGTCGACACCGGTGAAGTCGGCTAGACGAAAGGTCGCCATGCGGGGACGTCCGACAGGAGGTCCGGTCAACGCATCGACCTCCTCAATCGTCAAGTCGTGCGTGTGCATCGCCTGCAACGTGTGCATGACGGAGAACAGGAAGATGCGGTTCGCGATGAAGTTGGGGCGATCGTTCGCATAGACAACGACCTTGCCGAGCCGCCGGTCACAGAAGTCCGCGACAGATTGCACCACGCGAGGGTCACTCTCGGGCGTGGGAATCAACTCCATCAGACGCATGTGACGCGGTGGATTGAAGAAGTGCGTTCCGAGCCAATGCTTGCGGAAATCGTCGGACATACCCTCGGCAAGACGGCCGATGGGCAGGCCGGAGGTGTTCGTCGTGATCAGAGTGCCTGGACGGCGCAGCTCGTTGACCTTGGTGAGGATCTCGCGTTTCGCATCGAAGTTCTCGACGACGGCTTCAATAATCCAATCCGCCTCGGCAAGGCGTGGGAGGTGATCGTCAAAATTACCGACCTCAATCCGGCGGTGCGTGTCCGCGGTGAAAAGGGCGGGCGGGCGCGACTTAAGCAGCGCTTTGTGGCTCTTAGCTACGATGCCGTTGCGCCCCGCTTCAGTCGATTGGCCTTCGGCGACGAGATCAAGCAACAGGCATTCGACGCCCGCATTGGCGAGATGAGCGGCGATGCGCGAACCCATGGTGCCCGCGCCCAGTACCGCCGCCCTACGTACTTCCAAACTCATCACAATACTCCTCAGTATTCCAATAGGGTTGACCTTATCACACGCCGGGAGGGCTTCGGCTCGTTCAGATTCAGAGCCCTTCCAGCCCCTTGCGGAGTCAGATTTTGTGTCTTCCCGGCCAGAACAAAGATGAGGAGGAATCTCCATGTGGCCCATCTCATCACTCGAACCGACAGGCAGAGACTTAGATGTACGGCGGGCAACGAAAGCCGGGGACGCGCGTCTCGATTCGCGCACTAGACAGCAAGGAGGGCGGAGGAAGCGGAGCCGACTCGAGAGGCCCCTTGTCGAGGATACGCTCGAAGTGGATATCTTCGAGCCCGGCCGCGAGGCGGGCCGCTAGTGGACTGTCGCAGAAATAGTTTTACCATGGCGGATGCGGCGTGAAGGTTTCGAATACTTCCAGCGGAACGGTTTGGCGTCTTTCGAGTAGGCGTTGATGTAGCGGCGTAGTTTGCGAGCTAAGTCCTGGGTTGACGTGAAGA
>Ga0315339_1001115_pt1 | contig 25864 bp, 15 predicted proteins | sample ASW17metaG_FD_204514 | JGI IMG/M metagenome (GOLD analysis project Ga0315339, IMG submission 204514) | Ammonia-oxidizing marine archaeal communities from Pacific Ocean, United States - ASW #17 | ecosystem: Environmental > Aquatic > Marine > Oceanic | place: USA: California | collected 2016-12-05 | reverse complement strand
ACATCGTGGGCAGATCCTTGCCTTGCCGGCACAGCCGCGCGAGGAGAGCGTCTTCTTCTGCTGTCCAGCGCTGATAGGCTCGAGGATACTTTTGCTTGATGCTCGAAGGACTCTCTGCCTTTTCAAGATGACCAGCATGGACGCGAGTTCGAGATCCGGACAAGCGAGCTCGGCGAGGCCGCACCACTTGCCGAGCGGGCTCCGTGGCCCGTGTTTCCAACTGCCCAGGCCGTTGTGGCCTCGCAAGCTGCGGCGAGGAGTCTCCCTGCGCACCCGCCTCAATCGAAGCGGCGGTCTCTCCCCCGAGTTCAGCGACGCCTTCCGAGATCGGCGCTTTCCGCGCAGCAGAGACCTCCGTAAGCGGGCCGTAGGTCGCACGAGGTTCCTCTGAGCGGTGGAACTCCTGCGCCAGCGCCACTCCGACCACCCGGCTTGCCCCCGCCTCTTTCAAGGCGCGTGCAGCTTCTGCCAGCGTGGCCCCGGTGCAGCGATAATCATCGAGAACGACAATCGTACGCCCGGACAGATCCACCTTGCCACGCGCCTCCATCGTCCCAGACATGCTGGCCTGGCGACTGACCCTGTCCCGCGAAACCTGCTGGCCAGGCTCAGCCTGAAAGCGAAGCAATGGCGACACGGTCATCTGCGTCTCTTCCTTCAACTTCACCATGAGCTTCTTGAGAATCTCCGGGCGCCCCTGGTGCGCGGGAATCCAAGTGAGCACAACGTTGTCATCTTCAGGACTCACAGCATGCTTGACGAGTGTTTTGGCCAGATCGATGAGCTCCGGCGTCCAGTTCCCATCACGTGCGACACCCAGCAAGTCCGTCAAACGATTGCTCGGCTGCTCTGTCATCGCACCGCCAACGCGGCACTCATGACCTGGAAGGTCCAGATGCAAACTGACGGTTGGCCCGAAGCACCCAAGGTCCCCGGACAGCGAATAACACTGTTCGTCATCGAAAAAGCTGTCGACGTACGGAAGGAAAAGATCTGGGGGACTCCCAGCTGGAACAAAGTCTCGGACCGTTGCGGCCGTGACACCTGCGCGTCGAGCTGCATCGATGTCGTCGGCACTGTCACCGACCGAGAGCACTCGCTCGCTCGCTGGCAAACCCAGCTGCGCGAGAACTTCGAGCAACGGATGCGGGGACGGTCGGTGAAGCACCGTGTCATGGAATCCAATGATGGCGACGGGCAAGGCGAACTGGTGTTCCTGGAACCAGCGCCTCATGGCGGCCTCAGGACTCGAAGTCACAACCGCCACGGGAATCCCCGCTTCTGTCAGCAAGCCGAGCGCCTCGACGACCGGACGGCCCGCCCGGTCCAAAACCGGAGGCACTCCCTTGGCGCCGCTGTAGTAAACAGCCCCACTCCGCGGCGGCTTCCCTCGCGAGACATCAACAAGGGTGTCCTCAAAATCAAAGATGACAGCGTCCCAACTCATGTTGGCCACTCACGAGGGTGATCGAGATTCACTGACAGCGGACCGCACTCGCCTCACACCAACCGCTGGCGGCGCCGCTCCTTGGGTCGAGTCTAGGTCACCGGAGCGGCCGCTTCCATGCTGGAACTCTTGCGAGCGCAGGGATTGCTGCCATCAAGCCGGGCTGAGCCAGATCGCCCCGAGGCTCCACAGCCCGATCTGCGAGTTGTCCACAACGCACTTGGCCCGCTTCGCGGGAGTGCGCGTGCGTGCTCAGCCCCCCCTGCCCGCGTAAGCCGACAGTTCCATGGAAAGGTGCTGCGCCACGCCTCCCCCGAGAAATGGGACACGTATGTCATCCGAAGTCCCGGCAACATCCACCCCCACAGAGGCCGTACCCCAGCGGCGGTCAAAAGGCGTCTCCTTGATGTCGACAACCTGGATTTTCCCGCACCACATGAGGGACGTTGTCCTCGTCCAGAGCCCGCGCTGAACGGCAAATGCTGTCCCATCCATGCCGTAACACATCACAGCAACCTGCCGCCGCGCCAACCAAACAACACCGAGGCAGAGAGCCGGAAGCGCCAAGAACGTCCACGGCGTCCACCACCAACCTGCAACTGCGCTCAGCAGGATGAGCAGGAGGCAATAGCGCCTGGCAAGGCGCGTTCGAGCGCAAGGATCCACGGGGAGCCAACTCAAACCCTCCAGAGAGAGGCCGGGTTGGAGCTCATCGAAAAGGGCGCCCAGCTTGTTTCGCGCGATGAGCGGAGCCACCCAGCTACGGGTCGCGGCCTTCCCCTCCAGGTGACTACCACCTGCCGTGTCGACCTTCACCGCGGCATACCCGAACAGGCGATGTGCCCAGCCCTCGGTCACGGTGATGGCCTGGATGCGACCGCGGGGGATCGTTGCCGTGAAGCGCGTGAAAAGTCCACAACTCGTGCGCAAGTCATCCCCGGAGCGAGTCAGCGTGAAGCGATGCAGCGTCCAGAAGGCCCAGAGCACCGACAGCAAGCGCAACGCCATCAACGCGAAAAGGATGCCCGCCGCAGCAATCCAGGGCCAGGCGAGACCTCCACCGTCCAGACCTGGCAACGCCTCCACGGCGAAAGGATCGATCTGCTCGAGCTTCTTGAACTGCTCTTCGCGGAAGAGATCGAGCTCATAAGCCAACCCCAACCCGGCCAGAACGACCGCGAGCCCCCGGCCCGAGAGCAGACCAAACGTCACCAGGTCGCGTGGCTTCAGTTGAAGCAACGTGACTTCTTTTTCAACTTCCCGTTCATCGGCTCGTGTATCCCCTGGCAACTCGCTGCCGGGCTCCCGCTCAGCAAAGACCCGCTGACGCATCCGCTCCACGGCATCGACCGAAAGAACCTGCAGCTGAGCTTCAGACCTCGCACCACTGGCCGTTTCAATTTTGACGTCAGCCACGCGCAGAAGCCGATGAAAAACGTTCTGCACGAGGTCGATGTTCTGGATGCGTTCGTAGGGGATGTGACGCTCGAACCTGAAAAGCACTCCGCCCGTCACGATCATCTCCTTCTCCGCGAAGCAGTACCGGTAGGAGATGTACTTCACGACGGCGATGATCACCGAGATGCCGACGAACCACCCGGCCCACGTCAGGTTGCGACCTGCCCCCAGGCCGCCCCTCTCTGGAGAAAAGAAAAGGAACAGCACGAGCGGCAAAACGAGAGTGCGCAGCGAACCGACTGTCTGAAACAACAACGACAAAGGATGAAGCCGATGAACATCGGCCGCAGAGCTTTGTGGTGATTCAGGCAAGACGGGAGCCTCGTCAGACGGCATCGTCGCCTCGCCGCTTCAACAGTTCATCGCGAACGCCCTCGGCGACCTCTTTCCCCAACCCTTCCAGCTTGACGATTGCATGCCGGTTGCCTGCTGTGTGCACAACAAGCGTGGAAAGAGAAAACCTCCGCTGCAAAGGGCCTTGATTCACATCCGTATGTTGAACGCGCGAGAGAGGCACTGTCACGACGTCCCTCCACCAAACACCACGCCGAATCTCCAGCAAGTCTTCGGTCAGGTGCCAGGACGACCGCAGGAAAGCCCGGCGGGTGTAAACCATTCCCAGCCGCACCAGAAATTCAGCAAGAGGCCATGGCGCCACCACGAAGAAAGCGATGTGCCACCCTTCGGGCCTCGCAAAGCCAGCACTCACTCCGACGGCAAGCACCGCGAGAATGTAGAGCAGGATCCGCCAACTGACACGTTCTTGATCGGGCCATCGTGGATCGAGAGAGAGCGGCTCGTCTGAAAACACAGACTGGAAGGCCGCACTCTCTACGGACTTCTGCGCGATCTTTGAATCCTCCTCGTTCCCCTCACCTGTCATCGGCCTCTCAATCAATAAATTCGATGGTCGCGGCCACCTCGAGGAGTGTCTCGAGCGCTTCGTCCTCGCCTTCGTCGGTATGCAGGTCCATGCGGAAGACCGTATCACCATCGAGCACGCGCAACGTCCAGGCACTTCGTTCACCCACAAACGCGGGGCGACCATCGATTGTGCGTCGAATGCTGATTTTTCCGGGCTGGTCCTCCCCCACGAGGTCGTCTTCACTGAAGTCGTAAGCGATGGCGATGGCGTAGAGATCGAGTCGCTGCCCGTCAGGTCCGGAGGCGCGAGCCAGCCGCCCACTCATCCAGTCAGGGAGTTCGGTGTCCCACGTGTAGCCATCGGGAGCCTCCACACGCACTCCGTACACGTCGCTACTGAGCGTGCGGCCATCCACGGTGAATGGCAGGCTGTCTCCTTCTCCATAGGACCGAACAACACCGTTGCGTTCCGTCTCAAGGACCTCGATCTCCAGATTCGTGAGTCCGAGCAGCGCAGAGATCATCTCCGAGCCCATGCCAAGACCCTCCAACGAGCTCGCACCAAATCGAATGTGCGACGGATCGACAAACCCGAGCCCCAGAGTGGCATCCAGGGCAATCCATCGCCCATCGACCCAGACCTCTGTCCAGGCGTGACCACCAAAGATTCCACCGACGTACACAAGCCCCATGGCGACGCGCGACGGCAGGCCTTGCGCACGAGCAACAGCTGCCAGCAACACGGCGTGCTCCGAGCAGTCACCGCTACGGCTTCGGCAAACCTCCGCGGCCGAGGCAAAGGCAACCCCGAAAGACTTCTTGTCAATGTATTGAAAGACTCCACTCTCCAGCTGACGCGCCACATCCCACGGCGTCTCAGCCCCGGCGGCCAACTCCTCAGAAAGTGCCACGATGTCGGGATCGTCGGATTGCAACGTGGCATTGGGCTCAAGGTATTCCGGCCCAGGAAGAGATGCTTCGCCTCCTGGATCTGGATGCGGCACGACCCGACGAACATCAAGGATGATCTCACCGGGAGAGCTTTCGACAATGCGCTGCCGTTCACTCTCGAAATCCGGGAACGGGATGGCGAGGTCCTTGGCCTTCATCCGAAGCATGACGCGGTCGAGGCTCCGCGGCCGGGGCAGAGGATGGTTTGCGCGGATGACGGACCCGGCGAAGACCTCAGGCGACACATCGCTGGAAGCCAATGCGTCCAGGGCCTCTTCCTTGGAGCACCGCTCCATGCGAAAGGACATCCCCATCATCGGCATCTCTGTCGATTGCACGGTTCCGTCCACCTTCGTGAACAGGGTTGCGACCATGCCTGGCATGACATCCGAAGACTGACGAAGCTCCACCACGTCACCAGAACGCCCCACGACTTCAGCCGTCGACAAGACCACCTTCCCCAGATCCAATGTGAAGGAGAGGGTCTCCATCGTGTCTCCCACGGCACAGTTTGGCAGCCAGTTGAGACCTTGCTGGTACCAGTAGGCGGAACCTCGCACTTCTGAATCCCAATCCATGTCGAGTTTGCGGGTCCCGCTGGGCTCCTCGATGGTCACCCGCAGAGTGTCGCCATCCACAACCCCCGTCGCGATTGTCTTTCCCGGCATCTCAGACCGGCTGCTCATTCGGACCACTGTTCCATCTTGGCGCTCGATCAGTGTGCTCTCCGTGGTCACCGTGAGCGGCGTCCCCATGCGAGCCAGATTGAAGCGCGTCTCTGCCCAGGTCGAGATAGTCCCATCGGGTTGGTCCGCAACCACGGTGTGTACATAACCTGCAATCCCGCCGTTCAGCGAGATACGCATCCAGTCATCGTGAAGCACCTCGTTTTCGCTCTGTGAATAAATCTGAGACGTGAACAGCGTCATCACAAGGCAAAGAGACACCTCTAGCCGAGGCAAGACATAGCGCATAGGGGAACTCCGGCACGAGCATTCGGATCAGATGCACGTCACCTTAGCCATGAGAAGTCGCTGGCGCGATACTTCCCGTGCGGCAGTTCGGTGGCTCCTTCACCCCGGCTCAAAGCCTCTGAAATCCAGCCTCCCGGACTGGCTCAGAACCGAATGTTCCACTCGAACTGGAACCGGGCCTCCTCGACGGGTGCAGCCAGGTCGTTCTTGAAGGACTGCGCGACCACCACGCGGTAGGCACGAGAAGCGGAATCGAGAAACTGCAGCCCCGCTTCGGCAGCGACTTCACGACCGAAGGCCGTGGAGCAAGCTGCGGCATCTGAACGAGAGCCGCCTACGAAGGTGCTGAGCCCCAACTCATCAGCCGACCAATGCACTTCCATCTGAGAGGCACCGTCAACTTCTTCAGTGGTGTGCGATGGTGCGGCCGCCCCCGATTCAGCAGGCGAATCCATGGACTGACTTTCTGCAGCCAGAGGACTGCGCAGACGCGCCCGAGCAGATTGAGCCTTGGAGCCATCTTGGGAGTTCTCTCGGCCGAGCCTGATGGCAACCGACCGAACAACCGCATCGATGACCTGGCGAGCTCGCTGCCTTGTCAGGTGATGCGGATCAACAGTCCCCAACCCAGGCAGCTTCAAGTGCACCACACCGCCAGGGCCTTGCCCGACGAGGTCGCTGTCAAAGCGCACCAAGCGCGACGCCGCCGAAGGAGCTTTGGCATCCAACCGTTTCTCAAAGGGAACGGACACGCTCCGGGAGCGCCCACTGTTCTGCGGGGTCACCTGCGTTGCGAAGGTCAGTGGCTCAGAGGCGGCGGGCTGCCTCGAACTGGCAACCGACGGCCTCACGGCTTGCCCGTCATGATGGCCCTCTCGGGCACGAGGCCCATGAAGAAGCATCGCCGCAGAGAGGTCTCTCGGAAGAGACGTGAGGTGAAACGACTCTTTCGGCACATGGCCCGCGCTCACATGACTTGGCGCGCCCACCAGAAAAAGAACGGCAAGAGCGCACACCACACGCGGCATGGTCACCGGCCAACGCAAGCCTTGCCTGGTCTCATGCCCTGCAGAAAGGGGTGTCATGCAGAAGCGCATCGAGGGCCTGTTCTTTGTACGAGTGAGTGCAGCAAGAAGACATCTGAGAGAAGACTCAGTGGCTATCGACTCTGTGTGATTGAGACTTGACGCTCATCTCGAGCATCGGCTGACAAAACGCGCCTGAAGGCGCGGCTTCAGAAAGCCTAGCTCTCCGAATCCGCCCTGCTGGACCCGAGCGCCTCCTACCTCAAGAAGCGCAAAAAGAGCCGAGAACCCGCAAACAAAGTGTGGCTAGCGGATATATCCCAGCTGGCGCATCAGTCGCTCCATGTCCGCATCCATTTCTACGGCACCGGCCGGCCCCAATTCCTCCGCCTTGGCCTTGGTCTGCAGGGAATGCGCTTTCAGTAACTCGCGAAGTCCGGCGAGAGCACGGACGGCCTCCGACTCCTTGGAATGGATCAGATTGGTCTTCTCAAGAGGATCTTCTTCAAGATGAAACAGCCACTCCCAGGTGACATCGATATTCGACTGCCATGTGTGGATGTATTTCCACCCTCGAAAGACAACGGCACGGGAGTACTTAGGTCCAGGGTCCACCACGAGTTCGCTGAAGGTAGGACGCAGTTCCCATTGCGAAGGCAGTGAATCGGCATCTTCAAGCAACGGAACCAGCGAGCGACCGGTCCAGCCGGCCTGACTGTCGTCCGCCCCCATGAGTTCGGCCACGGTCGGCGCCACATCGAGAAGCTCCACAGGCGTCGAGACTCGACCGACGGCCCCTGCTTCCTCAAGCGCGGGAGGTAGGCGCACGATCAGCGGAACGTGCAACAGTTCCTCGAAGACCTGGTCATGCTGGTATTTACCGTGCTCTCGAAACTCTTCGCCATGGTCCGAGAGAACAACAATCGCTGTCGTGCTTAGCAACTCCGGGTTGGCATTAATCGCTCGAAAGAGGCGCCGGAATTGCTGATCGACATAGCGGATTTCCGCATCGTAAAGATCGGAGAGAAAGCCCACGTCGTCATCATCGTAATCGAGCATGCCTTCCCAGTACTTCGGCCCTACGGCAGCCGCCCACGTTTCCTGCATGGACATGCCCAGATAACTCGTCAAGCGTGCACGAAGTGGGCCCTCGTAGTTCGGGTCGACGAACTCCGGATACAAATCGGCCGGAGGGATATACGGCGCATGCACTTGATAGGTATGCAAAACAGCAAAGAACGCGCCGCGCTCCGGAGACAGCATCCACTCCATGAGCGCGTCAATACGGTCCGACACGTCATCGAGTTGTTCGTCCCATGTATCAAAGCCACGGTCCATGGCCATCTTGCGCGTCAGATTGCCCCCGCTGACAAAAGCACCTGTCTCAACGCCAGCCGCGGAGAGGACTTCGGCCAGCGTCGTGGCCTTTTCTGGAAGCAGATGCACCAACGGCGCTTCACCATGGACATTCACGATTCGGTGAGCACCGGGGTACTGAGATGTGAAGAGCGAGGCATGCGAAGGCGCGGTCTGCGGCGCCTGGGCTCGGGCGTTCTCGAAGACAACCGACCGCCTGGCAAAGGCAGCGAGATTCGGAGAAGTCGGGCGGTCGTACCCGAATGCTTCGAGACGATCGGCTCGAAGGGTGTCGATGCTGATGAGCAGTACATTCCGCACCGAGCCCTCCAAGAAGGAGGGCGCGGACTCGGGAGCTGAATCGGGTGCAGCCGAGCGGTCCGTCGCTCCTTCGCCGCAAGCCGCAAGCAGCAGCATCAGCAGCCTCCCCCATCGCAAAAAACCGCCCCGTGGGGGGCGTGCAGCAGTCGGGGAGAGCGCGCCGACAGGCTGAAGATCACAGGCGACGTTCACCGAAGCTCCGTAAGGGGGGGCCCTGAGTCCACCAGAAAGGGGTTCGTGGCATCAACGACTTTTGGGAGTTGGCTGGTGACGCAGAATGCCTGAGCGCAGTGAAAACAAAAAGGGCCCGCCGCTCACGCGATCTACGCGGAGCAACGGGCCCTGAAATACAAATCCCGGCACCAACCTACTCTCTCGACGTGAGCCAATACCATCGGCCCGGTCTGCTTAACGACTGTGTTCGGAATGGGAACAGGTGTGGCCAAACCGGCATGAGCACCGGGAAGTTAATAAGGTTCTGGATGTGGTCACGCCACGAGCGATGAGTTCACTTGAACGAAATCAATCCGCTCTCAATCTCGAATCGCTCCATCCTGCGCTAGCTCTCCAAACCGGAAGAGCCAGCGAAGAAATGTAGTCAAGCCGATCGGCCTATTAGTACTGGTGAGCTCAATGCATTACTGCACTTACACTTCCAGCCTATCAACCTGGTGTTCTACCAGGAGCCTGATAGGGAAACCTGATCTTGGAGTGGGCTTCGCGCTTATATGCCTTCAGCGCTTATCCTGTCCGAACTTAGCTACCCAGCGGTACCGCGAGCGCGATAACTGGTACACCAGGGGTTCGTCCGCCCCAATCCTCTCGTACTAGGGGCAAATCTCCTCAAGTTTCCTCCGCCCACGCCGGATAGAGACCGACCTGTCTCACGACGGTCTGAACCCAGCTCGCGTACCGCTTTCATTGGCGAACAGCCAAACCCTTGGGACCTTCTTCAGCCCCAGGATGCGATGAGCCGACATCGAGGTGCCAAACCTCCCCGTCGATACGGACTCTTGGGGGAGATCAGCCTGTTATCCCCGGAGTACCTTTTGTCTGATGAGCCACGACCCTTCCACACGGGATCGCGGGATCACTAAGCCCTGCTTTCACACCTGCTCGACTTATAGGTCTCGCAGTCAAGCGCCCTTGTGCCTTTACACTCAACATGCGATTACCAACCGCATTGAGGGCGCCTTTGGGCTCCTCCGTTACTCTTTAGGAGGAGACCGCCCCAGCCAAACTGCCCAACAAGCACTGTCCCGTGTCCGGTTTCACGGATATCACGGTTAGGATCCCAGAAAAGCAAGAGTGGTATTTCACTAATGACTCCACCGGAACTAGCGTCCCAGCTTCAATGTCTCCCACCTATGCTACACATACTCAACTAAAACCCAATACCAGCCTACAGTAAAGGTTCACGGGGTCTTTTCGTCCTGGCGTGGGAACGTGGTATTCTCACCACGAATACAATTTCACCGAGTCCACCGTTGAGACAGTGCCCAAGTCGTTACGCCTTTCGTGCGGGTCGGAACTTACCCGACAAGGAACTTCGCTACCTTAGGACCGTCATAGTTACGGCCGCCATTCACCGGGGCTTCAATTTCGAGCTTCGCCTTACGGCTAACAAGTCCTGTTGACCTTCCGGCATTGGGCAGGCGTCAGTCTGTATACAGCGTCGGTTTGACTTAGCACAGACCTGTGTTTTTGGTAAACAGTCGCTTGGGCCATTTCTCTGCGGCCACCGAAAGCTCCGCGAGCAAGTCGCATTACCTCCAGTGGCACTCCTTCTCCCGAAGTTACGGAGTGATTTTGCCGAGTTCCTTAACGGTGGTTCTCTCGAGCGCCTTAGGATACTCACCCCACCCACCTGTGTCAGTTTACGGTACGGACAGCCGCTGACTCACTAGAGGTTTTTCTTGGAGAAGCCTTCAATAACTTCGCGCGCTAGCGCTCGGCGTAACCCCCGAGAAAAATGACTGCGGATTTACCTACAGCCATCCCGCGGGCTTGCACAGGCACAACTAATCACCTGCTCACTTAGATCTTCCCGTCACCCCATCATGTCTTTGTCGCCAGAAGCTGGTACAGGAATATTAACCTGTTTGCCATCGACTACGCCTTTCGGCCTCGCCTTAGGATCCGACTAACCCTGGGCGGATTTACCTTCCCCAGGAAACCTTGGGTTTTCGGCGAATAAGATTCTCACTTATTTTATCGTTACTTATACCGACATTCTCACTTCCACATCGTCCAGCCGTCCTTACGGTCGACCTTCAACCTAACGTGGAACGCTCCTCTACCACCACTGAACAGCAACGCTGAACAGTGATCCGCGGCTTCGGTGTGCAACTTAGTCCCGTTAATTTTCGGCGCAGACCTGCTCGACCAGTAAGCTGTTACGCACTTTTTAAATGATGGCTGCTTCTAAGCCAACATCCTGGCTGTCTTAGCAAATCCACTTCCTTTTACCACTTAGTTGCAGCTTGGGGACCTTAGCCGACGGTCCGGGTTGTTTCCCTCTCGACCGCGGAGCTTATCCCCCGCGGACTGACTGCTGCGATAAGGTTCACGGTATTCGGAGTTTGACTAGGGTAGGTAGGCGGGAAGCCCCCCACTCCAGATCAGTGCTCTACCCCCATGAACTATTACGCAACGCTAGCCCTAAAGCTATTTCGAGGAGAACGAGCTATCTGCAGGTTCGGTTAGCTTTTTACTCCAATCCACAGCTCATCCCATCACTTTTCAACGTAAACGGGTTCGGCCCTCCACGAGCTGTTAGGCACGCTTCAGCCTGGCCATGGATAGATCACCTGCGTTCGCGTCTGATCCATGCAACTTATGTCGCACATTTCGCACTCGCTTTCGCTTCGGCTACGGACCTGAGGCCCTTAACCTTGCTACATAGATCAACTCGCCGGTCCATTATGCAAAAGGTACGCCGTCACCCATTCCCGTGAGGGCATAGGGCTCCGACAGCTTGTAAGTGTTTGGTTTCAGGTACTATTTCACTCCCCTTACCGGGGTACTTTTCATTTTTCGCTCACGCTACTATTCGCTACCGGTCGTTGATTAGTATTTAGCCTTACGGGGTGGTCCCCGCGGATTCACACCAGGTTTCCCGTGTCTGGTACTACTCGGGAGAGCAATCGGAAGGTTAAGCCCTTTCGCTTACGGGACTATCACCCGCTACGGTGGAACTTTCCAGGACCTTCAACTAGGTCTTAACTTTGTAACTTCCGCATCTGTCTGCAAACAGATGGCATGCTTCCCACGACCCCGGCTGCAAAACACTTGCAGGTTTGCAGGCAGCCGGTTTAGGCAAAATCATCCCCGTTCGCTCGCCGCTACTAGGGGAATCGAGGTTTCTTTCTCTTCCTGAGGTTACTGAGATGTTTCAGTTCACCTCGTTCGCCTCCATGACATATTTATTAAGCCATGGATACCGAGGTATTGCCTCGGTCCGTTTCCGGATTCGGACATCTGCGGGTCAATGCCTGGTTGGCGACTCACCGCAGCTTTACGCAGCCATCCCACGTCCTTCATCGCCTCTCAACGCCAGAACATCCGCCAAACACTCTTAATAACTTGACTACACTTCTTGAGAATCAAGAACTACTCGAGATTGTACTCGGATTGATATCGTCTTCGTGACGTGATACCACATCCAGAATTGTCAAAGATCGCTTCGCCGGCCATTAAACCCCACATCAGAGACATCACTCTGATCGCGAAGCCAAGCCGACTGCCGGGCTGCCCGGCGCATGGAAGCACCACCTGCTTCAGCCCTTCGAAGCACCCCCAGGAACAAAACGAACCTGAACGGTGTCTCCGGGCATGAGCTGGTGAAACCACCGCGCTCCGCGCGACCCGCGTTGCTGTCCTTTTCCCCGTCTAGCCCGATGCCGCTGATCACCACATGAAGTGGTGGAGGCGACAGGAATCGAACCTGCGACCTCCTGCTTGCAAAGCAGGAGCTCTACCAACTGAGCTACGCCCCCGCACGTCGTGGTGGGCCTATGTGGACTCGAACCACAGACCTTACGCTTATCAGGCGTACGCTCTAACCACCTGAGCTATAGGCCCGTGGTGTGTCGGCGCAGGGTATCGAACGGAAGGAAAAGGTAGCAGACTTACTCAAGACGTGTGCCGATGATTCTTCATGTCGCCTCCATCGCTGGCGACGACACGTCTAGTTATCCCTAGAAAGGAGGTGATCCAGCCGCAGGTTCCCCTACGGCTACCTTGTTACGACTTAGTCCCAATCACTGAGCTTACCGTCGGCGCTTCCCTCCTTGCGGTTGGGTACACGACTTCGGGTACTCCCAGCTTTCGTGGCTTGACGGGCGGTGTGTACAAGGCTCAGGAACATATTCACCGCGGCGTAGCTGATCCGCGATTACTAGCGATTCCGACTTCATGGAGGCGAATTGCAGCCTCCAATCCGAACTGAGATCAGGTTTGGGCGATTTGCTTGCCATCGCTGGTTTGCTTCGCTCTGTCCCGACCATTGTGGCACGTGTGTAGCCCAGGACATAAAGGCCATGATGACTTGACGTCATCCCCACCTTCCTCCGTTTTGACAACGGCAGTCCCGCTAGAGTCCCCACCATTACGTGCTGGCAACTAGCGGCAAGGGTTTCGCTCGTTCAGGGACTTAACCCGACATCTCACGACACGAGCTGACGACAGCCATGCAACACCTGTGCACGTTCCACCAAAAGGCGTCACTTCCCTTTCAGGAAGCTAATCCGTGCATTTCAAACCCTGGTAAGGTTCTGCGCGTTGCTTCGAATTAAACCACATACTCCACCGCTTGTGTGAGCCCCCGTCAATTCCTTTGAGTTTCAGCCTTGCGGCCGTACTCCCCAGGCGGGGTACTTAGCACATTAGCTTCGACAACGATCGCATCGGACGACCATTGCCCAGTACCCATCGTTTACAGCTAGGACTACCAGGGTATCTAATCCTGTTCGCTCCCCTAGCTTTCGCACCTCAGCGTCAGTTGCAGTCCAGTGACCCGCCTTCGCCTCTGGTGTTCCTCCAGATATCTACGCATTTCACCGCTACACCTGGAGTTCCGGTCACCTCTCCTGCACTCAAGCTCGGCAGTATCGAGGGCAGTTCCACAGTTAAGCTGTGGGCTTTCACCTCCGACTGACCGAGCCGCCTACGCGCGCTTTATGCCCAGTAAATCCGAATAACGCTCGCCACCTTCGTCTTACCGCGGCTGCTGGCACGAAGTTAGCCGTGACTTCCTCTCATGCATTTGTCAGAGCACAGGTAGACCTGTGCCTTTCTTAACATGTGACAGGAGTTTACGACCCGAGGGCCTTCATCCTCCACGCGGCGTCGCTCTGTCAGGCTTTCGCCCATTGCAGAAGATTCTCGACTGCAGCCTCCCGTAGGAGTCAGGACAGTGTCTCAGTTCCCATGTGGCCGGCCAACCTCTCAGTCCGGCTACCCGTCATCGCCTTGGTGAGCCGTTACCTCACCAACAAGCTGATAGGACTTGGACCCCTCCTCGAGCGGAATCACCTTTACCGACATGGTCGTAACCATGCCGGACTATCGGGTATTAGCAATCCTTTCGAATTGTTGTCCCCAACTCGGGGGTAGGTCGTCCAAGCATTACTCACCCTTTCGCCACTCTACTTGCTCCCCCGAAGGGAAGCGTTCGCGTTCGACTTGCATGCCTAATCCACGCCGCCAGCGTTCATTCTGAGCCAGGATCAAACCCTTCATGATGATTGATTTGTCCGGCGGCGCCCAACCATGGCCGGGAAGGCCAGGTGGACGCACTGAATCGACCAACACAGCCGCCTCTCGAAAGAGACAGCCGGGCTGCTCACACACGCTTGAGTAAGTCTACTACGATATTTCAAAGATCGATTGGCCACGCCAGGGCCTGCGGGATCCCCGGAAAACGCTGAGGACCCCCGTTTTTCGGCCGTATTAGCGAGTCCTCACGGACTGTGCTGCGTACCGAACTGGCTCTTTTTCACCCATAGGTGAGCCGCGAATGGTACCGATTCGCTACGCCTCGGCAATAGCCCCTAACCAGAAAATCTCTGGGCTGCGAGACCCTCTCTTCACGATCGCCCCTGGCCAATCACGGCAGACAGAAATACCGCGAGAAACGCCACTTACGGGTGAGGGCCTGTTTAGCCCCCGCGCATGACCAACCAGGCACTAAGGGATGTTGACCGTCGTGCCCCTGGCGAGCAGACCGAAGAGCTCTTCAACCTCTGCATTCCGCATGCGCACGCAACCCATCGACTGGTTGTCGCCCACACTCTCTGGATTCGGGGTCCCGTGAATGCCATAGCCGGTCGCTCCCGGGTGGTTTTCAAAGCCCAGCCAGCGGGTCCCGAGAATGTTTTCAGGGTCTCCATACGGAATCTGCCGCCCGCCGTAGAACCACGTCGGCTCCGTAAGCTTCACTTCCACGACAAAGGACCCGCTCGGTGTTCGCCCCTCCTTGCCGAGGCCCACCCGATAGGCGACCAAAGCCACATCTCCCAGATAGGCCACCAGGCCATTCTGCCGCCGATCCACCTCAACCGTGACAGTCCCCAGGGGCACCATCAGCCGCTGTCCCACCCGCAATCCCGTACCGGACAGGCCATTCACCATCTGGACCAAGCCGACCTCGGGTGAAACCCCAAATTCCCGGGGAAAAGTCTTATTGCAGAGCTTCCAGAGACTGTCATTCGGCTGAACCACGTAGTCCCCGAAGTCTGTCAGACCAGCCAGGGAACTCGCCGTGCTGCGATTGAGCTGCTCGAGAAGCTCGTGCGCCCGTTCGTATTCTCCTCCGCGGACAACGCCTTGCCGCAGAGCCCCCGTCAGCAACTGACGTGACTCGGCAGGGCTGCCAGCCAGGCCCGCGAGAAAAAAGCCCACTCGGGCCGCTTCAGCAGGCGTGGAACTCGCTTCCATCCCCTCCTGCAGAACCGCAGCCGCAGCTGCCGGATTCCCGGCTGCCTCCAGGGATGAGGCCTGGCTCAAGAGCGCTCTGACCCTCGCGGCACGCCCTTCTGCCCCCGTAGGACCTGAATCGCTCGCGGGGCCGGCTGCATCGAGTTGCTCTCGGGCCCCCTCCGTCTTGTCGGGCAAAGGGCGCACATCGGCAACAGGGCGCCCTTCGGGAGGAACTGGCTGGGGGACGGCCTCGATCACCACCGACTTCTTCCCCGCGAGAGCCGTGTCGGCTTCCGACCCGTTGAAGGCCCACAGCAACCCACAGGCCACGAGAACCAGCACACCCACCGTTTTTGCCATGTCACCACTCCGTCAAGACCGCGAGATGCGATCCTACGGGGGCCGGAGTCAGCGTTCCAGCAGCAGCCCGGCGATCATCCGTGACGACACAAAAGAAGCACCGAGTCGGCTCCAGGAAGGATCTAGCGCCCCCGATGCCTGGCACTCAAACCAGGTGGGAACACAGCGAACGCCCGGGAGGTCCCGCTGCAAGGCGGGCAGAACCAGGACATCCACACGGCTGTCCCCTCATCAGAGGAAAAGGCTCGGAAGCACACGGCTGCACTGGAACCGACACGGCTTCGATCGACCATACCCCGCCCCGCCGACCGGTCAAGCAGGTTAGCGCAAGCGGGCGCCAACCTCTTCAACACCCTTCACGATACGGTCACGCGCGCGGTTGACATCGTTCTCGGAAAGTGTTTTGTCCTTCGACTGGAACGTGAGGTGAAACGCAATCGAACGTTCTCCCTCGGCAAGTGTGCCGCCGCGAAAAACATCGAAGGGTTCGACTTTCTTCAGGGTGCGCGGCCCTGCACTCCGGATGGCTGAGACAAGCTCGTCGGTCGAAACGTCATAGCTCGCCACGAATGCCAAGTCGATATGCGCCGGTGGTTGTCGTGAAGGAGATTGATAGGCCGAGCCAGCTTCAAGGCACTCTGCCAGAGCGTCTGAATCCAGGACAAGCGCAGCAGCCGCCACGTCGAGATCCAGCCGAGCGAGTGCACCCGGGTCGATGGCACCGAATGTGCCCACGCGGCGGCCATCAATCTCGAGACGAGCAACGCGGCGTGGATGCCACCAACTGGCATGAACTTCTTCTTCATCGACAGCAAAGGTCGGTGGCAATCGCCCCGCACCTTGCAAGGCGGCTTCGGCAACAGCACGCATTTCACGTACCAGTTCGCGATCATCTCCCTCATCGCGACGCGCGATGACCACAGCGATCTCACGATGTTCTGTCGGGCTCCCGTCCGCACGACGAGAATAGCTTCGCCCGACTTCGAACAGCCGGGCCTCCGAGGATTGACGGAGCCAGGTCTCAAGCCTCATGAGAAGCTCCGGCACAACAGAAGGCCGCAAACGCGACGCTCCCTTTTGCAAAGCATTCACCAGGCGCGGGTGGTCATCTGAAAGCTCGAGTTGCAAGAGCTCTGCGGTCTTGTCGCGAACTGTCGAGTAAGAATAGACCTCCGTACAGGAGGCGCGCGTCGCAAGCACGTCGCGAACGTTCTCTTCGACAGCCATCGTCGGAGCCCGTGTTCCGATCAGCATGGGCCCCACGGGGTGCTCAACATCGATACGCTCGTAACCAACGATGCGACCGATCTCTTCGACCAGATCTTCGGGCAAGGTTCCCTGGCTCGACGCACGCCAAGCGGGCACCTCAACCTCGAACCCCCCGCTTTCATTGCTGGAGACTTCGTACCCAAGGCTCGTCAGAGCCGCCGTCATCTCGTCATCTGCAACACTCAGCCCCAGTCGCCGGCGCACCATCTCCGTATCGAGAGACAAGCGATTCTTGGGCGACACAGCATCTCCAACCACTCGATAGGTCGAGTGAATCTTCATCGAGGGCGCCAGTTGCCGCATCAGTTCTGCGTATCGGCGCACAGCCGTGTGCACAAGCCCAGGGTCCAGGCCCTTTTCGAACCGAGCCAGCGCTTCGGTTCGCAGCCCTAACCTGCCCGAAGTCTTGCGGACACGAACCGCGTCAAAAGAGGCCGACTCCAGAAAAACTCGGCTCGTCTCCTCGCTCACTTCGGCATCTGCGCTGCCCATGACTCCTGCAATCGCGACCCCGCGAGCCCCATCCGAAATGACCGCATCCGCCGGAGTAAGCTGCCGCTCGACAGCGTCCAGAGTGGTGAGTGTCTCCCCGTCCTTCCCTCGACGCACCGTGATGCGGTCGCCCGCAAGCTTGTCGCGGTCGAAGGGATGGGTCGGTTGCCCCAGTTCGAGCATCACGTAATTGGAGAGGTCCACCGCCAGATTGATCGGCCGCATGCCGCAAGCAACGAGTCTGAAGCGCAGCCAATCAGGAGACCGCCCCGAGACACCGTCGAGGCACAAGCCTGCATACAGAGAACAACCACAACCCTCTTCCAACTCGATTGCAGGACCAAAGTCTCCCGCGACAAGATCTTCGCCCAAAGCCAAGGGCTTCAACTCGCGGCTAAAAATCACTGCGAGTTCACGGGCGAAGCCACGTTGCCCCCACAGATCAGGGCGGTGAGTGATGCTCTTGTTGTCGATGTCAAAGATCACATCCGCAAAGCCGGGCAAATCGCTCACAGGCGTTCCCGGCTCGAGGGAGCCCTCAAGGACAAGAATTCCGTCATGCTCCGGGCCAAGGCCCAGTTCATCCTCGGCGCAAATCATTCCCTCGCTCGGTTCGCCCCGGATCTTGGCTTTCTTGAGCTTGATCCCGTTGGGTAAGCGTGTTCCCACCGGCGCGTAAACGACCTTCTGCCCTGCAGCGACATTGGGTGCCCCACAGACAACATGAGCAGGATCGCTGCCATCGCCCGTGGACACCTTGCAGACACGAAGGCGATCTGCCCCCGGATGCGGTCCGCACTCGAGCACCTCGCCCACGACAACGCCAGACAGGCCCACTCGTTGATCGACAAACCCCTCGATCAATGCCGTGCGCATGGTCAATTCATGTGCCAGCGTCTGCGGATCGATCCCCGACAGGTCCACATGGTCAGACAGCCAGTTCAATGACAGGTCCATGGTGCGTCCTTGCTCTCGTTCAGAACTGCGTCAGGAAACGTGGATCGCCGCTCATCATCCAGCGCACATCCTCGATACCAAAGCGCATCATCGTCAGACGATCGAGCCCCATCCCGAAAGCAAACCCAGACACCACATCGGGATCCAGGCCGCCGGCACGCAAAACCTCTGGGTGCACCATGCCGCATCCGAGTATCTCAAGCCATTCGCCATCCGATCCGGTGCGTCGCATGTCGAGTTCAAAGCCAGGCTCGACAAAGGGGAAGTAGTGCGGTCGCAATCGGACTTCGACAGACCCTCCAAAAATGCGGGAGAGCACCAGGCGCAAGACGCCCTTGAGGTCGGCGACCGAGACTCCTTCGTCCAACATGAGACCTTCGATCTGATGAAACGTGTGCTCATGTGTGGCATCAGGTTGTTCATTGCGAAAAACACGCCCCGGAGCAATGACACGCACGGGCACCTTGCCACCAGCCTCGCGCATGGCACGCAATTGAACGGGAGACGTGTGCGTGCGCATGACACGTCCGCCCTCCAGCCACATGGTGTCCTGAAGATCGCGTGCCGGGTGATGCGCTGGAATGTTGAGCAGATCGAAGTTGAACTCTTCGGTCTCCATTTCCGGCCCATCGACGACCGAGAAACCGAGACTCATGAAAATCTGCTCGATCTCCCGGCGCACCTGCGTCACGGGGTGCAAGTGACCACCGGGCAATGAACCGCCCGGCTCAGTCGGATCGAAGCAAGCGTCCGAAGTTGCAGCGACCACCGCAGCGGTCGTGAAGGCCTGCTTCGCCTCGGCCACGGCGGCTTCGAGCGACGTCTTCGCCTGGTTCACGGACTGACCGAACGCCGCACGATCTTCTGGGGGCAGGTCTTTGATGCCCCGCATCAAACCGAGCAACTCGCCTTTGCGAGCAAGATCCGTTTGCTCGATCAGTTCAAGCGCGGCAGCCGTCTCCGCGGCCTGTATGCGAGCCAGCACCTCTGCCGTGAGCGCATCGAGCCTGGCCTTCATCGAACTCGGCACCCCCTCGTCGCCTCTGTGCGTCGCCGCGTCGCGCCGACGGTCGACCTGGCCTGCGGACCGAACCCCTCGGGGCTCTGCTGCTGTCCGCTGATCAGGCTGCGGCCTTTTCCTTCACGCTGGCTACCAGAGCCGAGAAGGTCTCGGGCTCACGGGCAGCCATCTCGGCAAGCATCTTGCGATCCAACTCGATCTCGGACCTCTTCAGCGCGTTCATGAACGTGCTGTAGGTCATGCCCTCGGCTCGAACCGCACCGTTGATGCGCACAATCCAGAGCTTGCGCAAGTTCCGGCGCTTCAGACGTCGATGGGCGTAGGCGAATGCACCCGCGCGCTTGATCGTGTCTTTTGCGTCCTTGAGACGCTTACTGCGCGTAGCGCGATAGCCCTTGGCCCGCTTCAAGATGCGCTTGACGCGCTTGTGACGGGCAACAGCAGAATGCACACGAACCATTTTTTGTCTCCTCTATCGACCCGGCCCTAGAAGGCGGGTGCGATGAGCCTCTTCATGTTCTTGGCGATCTTGCCCTGACAGAGTTCGCTGCCACGGACGCTGCGCCGACGGTCGCCATTCTTGCCGGCCTTGTAGTGCCGCCCGAACGGCTTGCGGCGCTTCACCTTGCCGAGCTTGGTGATCTTCATCCGCTTCTTGATGGACTTTTTGGTCTTCAGCTTGGGCATCGTTCTGTCAGTCTTCGAGTCGTAGGTCCTTCGTTTTGTTTACCCGTATCAACGACGGGACAAGCGTGTTTCTACTTCTGGTTCAGCGGGTGAAGAATCATCACCAGTCGATTGCCTTCAAGGCGGGGTTCGCGCTCGACCTTTGAGAGGTCAGCCAGTTCATCCTTAATCTGCTTCATGACGTTCAGGCCACGATCGCGAAAACCGTGTTCGCGCCCGCGAAAGAGCATGTTCACCTGAAGCTTGTCTCCATGCTCCAGGAACTCACGCGCTTTTCGCATTTTCGTCTTCAGATCATGAGTGTCGATCTTCGGACGAACGCGTACTTCTTTGATGACAACGTGGTGCTGCTTCCTCCTTGCGTCGTGTTCTTTTTTCTTCGAGAGATACTTTTGCTTCCCGTAGTCCTGAATTTTGCACACAGGCGGCCGAGCATCGGGGGCGACTTCGACAAGGTCGAGCCCTTTCTCTCTTGCCATGTCCAGAGCTGCTTCGATTTCAACAAGGCCATGCTGCTCGCCCTTTTCGTCGATGAGCCGAACTTGCCGTACACGGATCTCCTCGTTGAGCCGAATCTTGACCTGTGCCGTGGTTTGTCCTCCTACTGTGCTTAACCGGGAATCAAAATAACTGCGAACTGCGTGTGAACATCTGCTTCTTACTAAAGGCGACGAGCGAAACCAGATCTGTGGTGTTCAGTCAGGAACGAGCAGCAACCTCATCAGCCAATCGATCGACAAACGCATCGATGGGCATTGGTCCGAGGTCACCCTCCTTGCGAGACCGCACGGAGACGGTGGATTCGCCAATTTCGCGGGCGCCCAGTATGGCCACATAGGGCGTTTTTTCAAGCCGAGCGCGCTTGATTTTGGCCCCGATCGGCTCATTGGCCAAATCCAGGGAAACTCTGAGGCCGCGAGCCTCGAGTTTTGCGACCAAAGCACCCGCCCCCTCATGCTGTTCAACCGTGATCGGGGCCACGACAACCTGGACGGGAGACAGCCAGAGCGGGAAGGCCCCCCCGTAGTGCTCGATGAGAACCCCCATGAGCCGCTCCAGGCTCCCAAAAGGGGCCCTGTGGATCATTATCGGCCTCGGACGGCTTCCGTCCCGGGCCGCGTAGGTCAGGCCAAAGCGCTCGGGCAGGTTGTAATCCACCTGGGCAGTCCCCAGCTGCCAATCCCGGTCGAGGGCGTCCGTGATGACAAAATCGAGCTTGGGGCCGTAAAAGGCGGCCTCACCGGGGTCGATCGTGTAGTCGAGCCCCATCTGAGAGCAAGCCTCGATGATTTCCCCCTCGGCCCGCTTCCACAGACTGGGTTCACCCACAAACTTGGACTCCCCCTCGCTGTCGCTCCCCCGCACCCCCACCCGAGCCTGAACCTTCAAGCCAAAGGTCTCGAGGGCGAGGCGCACCAGTTCGACCACCCCACGAAACTCGTCGAACAGTTGCTCAGGGGTCACGAACAGGTGGGCATCATCCACGGTGAAACCACGCACCCGCTTGAGGCCACCCAGTTCGCCACTCTTCTCATAACGATAGACGGTCCCGAACTCGGAAAACCGCAGGGGCAGGTCTCGGTAGCTTCGCGCCTCGGACTTGTAGATCTGAATGTGGTGCGGGCAGTTCATGGGCTTCATGCAAAAAGCACCACCCTCTTCATCGCCCATGAGCGGGAACATCGATTCGCGATAGTTCTGCCAGTGACCGCTCGTCTGATAGAGACCCAGGCGGCCGATGTGCGGCGTGCTTACCGATTGGTAACCACGCTTCCGCTGCTCGGCAGTCAGAAACTCTTTCAGAGTTTCCAGGATGATCGTTCCGCGTGGCAGCCAGAGAGGCAGTCCTGGGCCGACATCGTCTGTGAAGTGAAAGAGCTTGAGCTCCTTACCCAGCTTGCGGTGGTCACGCAAACGAGCTTCTTCCAGGTTCGCCAGATGCTTCTTCAGCTCTTTCTTGCTCGCAAAACAGGCGGCGTACACGCGCTGCAAAATCGGATTCGATTCATCGCCCTGCCAGTAAGCCCCGGCCACACTCAGCAACTTGAAGTGCGCGCTGGCAAGCCGCCCCGTGCTGGGCACGTGCGGCCCGCGACACAGGTCCACGAAAGCATCTTCGTCCGCACCTGCAGCCTTGTTGTGATAGAAACTCACGATCTCACCCTCGGCGAGACCGCGAATCAAATCGCATTTGTAGCGGTCGTCCCGATCGCTCCAGTGAGCCAAGGCCACGTCCCGCGCAACTTCTTCGCGGACGAAATCCTGATCGGCCTCAATGATGGCATTCATACGCGCTTCAATGGCGGCCAGATCCTCTTCCTTGAGGTGCCGCCCATCTGCAAAGTCAAAGTCGTAATAGAACCCCGACTTGATGGTCGGCCCGATCCCCAGGCGAACGGTCTCCCGCCCGAAAAGGTCCATCACAGCCTGAGCCATGACGTGCGCCGTGCTGTGACGCATGAGGTCCAATCCCTCTGGACTGTCGGCCTTGATGATGGACACCGTAGCCCCGCCCGGCAAAGGCCGGCTCAGATCGCGAAGCTCACCACCGACTGCCACAGCAAGAGCCGCCTTGGCGAGGCCTGGGCCAATGTCCGCGGCCAGATCGGCACCGGAACTCCCCGTGGGCAAGCTCCGCTTGCTGCCATCGGGCAGTTCGAGCTCGACTTCTTTCGTTGCACTCACGACCCCACCTCCGTGACCTGATCGCCGGCTAACTCCCCGCCTTGAGCAGACTGACCCGCCGACTTCACCCCGGCCTCGAGCAGTTGTTCTTCGGGGACCTCTGTCGGCGCTCCGGTCATCAAACAGGTCGCCTGAGCCGTCTTCGGGAAGGCAATCACCTCGCGAATCGAATCCTCACCCGCCAGCAACATGACCAGCCGGTCGAGACCGACTGCAAAGCCAGCGTGTGGAGGAGCCCCGTACTCAAATGCGTGAATCACGAAGCCAAAGCGTTCCTCGATCTCTTCGTCTGGCAGGCCAATGGCCTCGAACACCCGACGCTGCATGGCGGCATCATGAATTCGAACGCTCCCCGAGCCCAGTTCAACGCCGTTAAGAACCAGGTCATAGCTACGCGCCAGCGTCTGCGCGGGGTCCTCGGCAAGCTGCCCCTCGTGTGCCTCCAGAGGCATGCAGAAGGGATGGTGAGCCGGCGTCAACGCCCCCGACTCTTCGTCCTGGTCGAACATCGGGAATTCCGTGATCCAGACGAACTCGAAACGGCTGCGGTCGATCAGCTCGAGCTTCTTCCCGAGCGCCAATCTCACGGCCGACAGCGCAGCTGCCGAGACGCGAAAGCTGTCGGCGCCAAAGAAAAGTGCATCCCCCACGGACGCGCCGCAGGCTTCCATGAGTGCGTTCTGCAGAGCTGGGTCCAAAAACTTCGAGATCCCACCGCTGAGCACCGGCCCTGCCGAGGCAGCGTCTTCGCTCTCCACGACCTTCGCCCAGGCAAGCCCCTTGGCGCCATACTCCTTGGCAACGCCCTCCAGGCCAGTGATCTCTTTGCGCGACAGCTTCGCCCCACCCGGGGCAGCCAGTACCCGAACGCGTCCGCCTGCCTCCACGGCCTTCTCGAAGACTCCGAATCCACATCCGCTCACCAGCTTGGAAACGTCGGCAAGCTCGACACCGAAGCGGAGGTCGGGCTTGTCGGAGCCGAAGCGCTCCATGGCCTCGGTCCAGGTCATGCTCGGAAAGGGCGTCGGCGGGCAACGGCCCGGCTGGACCGCTTCCACGGCACCCGACACAGCCCGGTCAATGACCGCCTGCACGGCAGCTTCATCGACGAAACTCATTTCGACGTCCAGTTGCGTGAACTCGGGCTGCCGGTCAGCGCGCAGATCTTCATCTCGGAAGCAGCGCGTGATCTGGAAGTACTTGTCCATCCCCGCCACCATCAAGATCTGCTTGAAGATCTGAGGACTCTGGGGCAACGCAAAGACCTTGCCGGGATGCACACGGCTCGGAACCAGATAGTCCCGGGCCCCCTCGGGAGTGGCCTTGGTCAGGATCGGCGTCTCGATCTCCAAGAACCCCTGGGCGTCGAGCCCGTTGCGCAACGCCAAGAAAACCGTGTGCCGCATGGCCAACGCAGCACTGGGCGCCTCGCGCCGCAAGTCGAGGTAGCGATAGGTCAACCGCAGTTCGTCACTGACTCGATCCGCGTCGATCTCGAAGGGAGGCGTCTTGGCGGGGCCGAGAACTTCGAGGTCCTGGACGAGCACTTCGATCTCGCCGGTGGCTCGCTCTGCATTCGCCTCCAGGCGGCGCCGGACGGTGCCTTTGACGTGAATCACGCTCTCAGCCTTCAATCGCTGGGCGGCTGCCAGGAGTTCTCGTGGCGTGTCCTCGTCGAAGCTCAGCTGAGTGATGCCGTAACGATCACGAAGATCGATGAAGACCAACGCCCCCAGGTCACGGTGAGACGCCACCCAGCCTGAAAGCTGAACGGCGGAGTCGGCATCGCTCGCCCGGAGCTCGCCGCAATGGTGTGTACGTAGGCCTTGTGTCGTCATGGTCCGCGACATCGTAGTGATTCGCGGTGCCGCGTCCGAGAGCGAGCCCGCAGAGCTCTTTCAGGCGAGCCCGGTTGGGCGTGGCCGAGGCAGATCATCCCTCGGATCTGCCGTTCTCGGTCCCTTCCAGAGCCCTGCCGTAGAACACTCGATACATCAGTGTTTCGAGGCGCTGCATCCAGGCCACGGGCCAGGGAAAACTCGCGCGCGCCACGGTTCGAACCTTCAGCGTGCGAACCCCGGCCTCATTTGCCCCCGCGATGTCCGTGAAATACTGATCGCCGACCATTAATGCCGAGTTCGCCGGGACGTCACCCGCCAGCTTGAGGGCGAAACCAAGCAGAACGGCCTCTGGTTTACGAATGGTGGAAACCTCGGCATCGCCCGCCGGATCCCAGCAACCTCCATCAGACCAGCTCAGACTGCCGTGCAAGGCCTGCCTGGCAACCGGTCCATCGGGCGTTGCGTAGCCCTTCACCACGGGCACATCGGGAAAGATGCGACCCAGTTCGACAAATCGCTCTTCTCCGCAGTTACTCAGAATCAGGTGCCGTAATCCCTGAACCGCGCGCAACCTCTCCCAGCCTGCCCGCAACTCAGGCGCCACCGCTGTTCCATGCCAGGGCATCAGCGTCCCGTCGACATCCCAGATGAGCAGAGTCACTCCCTGAGCACTCAGGAACTCCGGCGTCAATTCAGCAAGGCTGGACAGGTGGAACGTCGGCCGCATACGGCGTGCCACCGCAAAGAACCGGGGCAATACCTGCCGAACCGTGGTCGTCCAATCAGACACGAAGCACCTTGCAATCCCCTGGCATGAGCGCACTGTGACACCCTGGCCACGCGAGGCAAAGCGTGGGGCAGCCAAGTCTTTGCTCGCAAGCGAGCGAAAGAAGAAGCCTTTCAGCGGGTGGCGAAGCGCAGCCGCATCATAGCGCGATGCTTGGCTGCATCAGCTCGGGCACCATCGACGTCCGCTCCCGGCGCACGAAGCCGCTCCTGAGCGCGATTTCGTGCTTCTTCGGCACGTTCAACATCGATGTCGTTCACGTCCTCTGCAAAATCGACAAGGATCAAGATCTCATTGTTCTGGATCTCGACGAATCCCATACCCGTGACGAACTTCCACTCCTTGCCGAGCGGGTCGCGGATGCGCGTGAAGCCCACCTCAAGCGAGGAGAGCAGAGGCGCATGCTTCGGCAACACCCCGATCGAACCCTTGGCGCCTGGCACGATGA
>Ga0315339_1001114_pt1 | contig 25888 bp, 15 predicted proteins | sample ASW17metaG_FD_204514 | JGI IMG/M metagenome (GOLD analysis project Ga0315339, IMG submission 204514) | Ammonia-oxidizing marine archaeal communities from Pacific Ocean, United States - ASW #17 | ecosystem: Environmental > Aquatic > Marine > Oceanic | place: USA: California | collected 2016-12-05 | reverse complement strand
AGGAGGGACTGGCCCGAAACAATCGTAGGAGCGGGTTTACCCGCGAAGCGCCGCGCGGGCGGCGCTCGATCTCACAGGCGCTGAAACTCTCCCGGCAAACACCTCAAAATTCCAACGCCGCCCCCTCGAAAATCCAACAACGAAGACCCTGCAAATCCAGAACCAAACTCTTACTACTCCTGACCACCCCACCCCCAACACCCGCGTTAACCTTCATTTAATCAACCCCAGCCAGCATGGCCCCATTCCCAGATCTGCCAAGGCGAAGACATGCGCGTTCTCCTGCTCTTCCTCACACTCCTACTGGCCGGCCCGTTGCAAGCCAACCCGTTCGATGTGAAACCAGACTTCCTGCCGGTTGACCAAGCCTTCGTGCTCACCCACGACCGCCAGGCCGACGGCCAGATGCGCCTGTACTTCCAGATCAAGCCGGGCTACTACCTGTACCAGAAGCGCCTGAAGTTCGATGGCCTGCCCACCGAGCAGCACCCGCAACTGCCACCGGCACTCAACCATCACGACGAGTTCTTCGGCGACAGCGCGGTATACCGCGACCAGCTTGAACTGCTATTGCCTGCCAACGCCCAGGGTCAGTTGCGCCTGGGCTGGCAGGGCTGCGCCGACGCCGGCCTGTGCTACCCGCCGCAAACCACCTCGATCGACTTGGGTGGCAGCGTAACGCCGGCCGCCGAGCAAGCCAGCGACCAGGCCCTGGCCAGCGGCCTGCAACAAGGCCACCTGGCCTGGAGCCTGCTGGCGTTCTTCGGCCTTGGCCTGCTGCTGGCGTTTACCCCCTGCTCGCTGCCGATGCTGCCGATCCTGGCCGGGCTGGTGCTGGGCAATGGCGCCAGCGCCCGCCGTGGCTGGCTGCTGGCCGGGGTCTATGTGCTGAGCATGGCCCTGGTGTACGCCGGGCTGGGGGTGGTTGCTGCCCTGCTGGGTGCCAGCCTGCAGGCCTGGCTGCAGCAACCCTGGCTGCTGGGCAGCCTGGCGGGGCTGTTCGTGCTGCTGGCACTGCCGATGTTCGGCGCCTTCGAACTGCAACTGCCTGCCGCCCTGCGCGACCGCCTGGACCGCGCCGGGCAAGGTACCCGTGGCGGCAACCTGTATGGCGCGGCATTGCTCGGGGCGTTGTCCGGCCTGTTACTCGGCCCGTGCATGACTGCGCCGTTGGCCGGTGCGCTGCTGTACATCGCGCAGAGCGGCGACGTGCTGCAAGGCGCGCTGGTGCTGTTCAGCCTCGGCCTGGGCATGGGCGTGCCGCTGCTGTTGCTGGTAACCCTGGGCAACCGTTATCTGCCGCGCCCGGGTGCGTGGATGAACCGGGTCAAGGGTGTGTTCGGTTTCGTGTTCCTGGCCATGGCGCTGTACACCGTGCGCAGCCTGCTGCCTGCGACCTTGCTGCTGGCACTGAGCGGCGCCTGGCTGATCGCCCTGGCCTGGGCTGCCTGGCCGGCCCTGCAACGGCTGCCGGCGTTGCGTGCAGTACCGTTGCTCGGCGCGCTGTGGGGCGGCCTGTTGCTGGTCGGTGCGGCAGCAGGCGGCGACGACCTCTGGCAGCCACTACGCCCGTTCGCCGGTGGCGTCGCCGCGACAGCCCCAAGCCAACACGCCGAAGACCGCTTCGTCACCGTCAGCCGCCCCGAAGACCTGCAACGTGAGCTGGATGCGGCCAAAGCCCGCGGCCAGTGGGTGATGCTCGACTACTATGCCGACTGGTGTGTGTCGTGCAAGGTCATGGAAAAGCAGGTGTTCGCCCGCAGCGACGTGCAAGCCGGACTGGCCGGTGTACACCTGCTGCGCCTGGACGTGACCGCCGACAGCCCTGCCAGCAAGGCCCTGCTGCAGCGCTATCAGGTACCCGGCCCGCCCAGCATTATCTGGATCGGCCCGGAAGGCGAAGAACGCCGCGCGCGACGCATCACCGGTGAGGTGGACGCAGCCGCGTTCCAGCAACACTGGGTCCAGACCAGGAGTCAAGGCTGATGCTGACCGTAACACTCGGGCCACTGACCATGGCCCTCAACCACCTGCTGATGCTCACCGCCCTGGTGATCGCCAGCGTGGTCGGCTGGTGGGTCGCCCGACGTGGCGGCGAGAGCCCGGAATCGGCGCTGTTCAACCTGTTCCTGATCGGCCTGCTGTGTGCCCGCGCCGGCTTCGTGCTGGCCTACTGGCCGATGTATCAGGACGACCCGCTGCAAATCATCGACATCCGTGACGGCGGCTTCCTGTTCTGGTCGGGCCTTGCCGGCATCGTGCTCGGAGCCCTGTGGCAGGGCTGGCGCCACCCCGGTCTGCGCCGCCCGCTAGGCTGGGCGCTGTTCAGCGGCGCACTGTTCTGGGGCCTGGCCAGCCTCGGCGGCCACCTGTACAGCAAAGGCACCGAACTGCCCGAACTGAGCCTGCGCAACGCCGGCGGCCAGGCCGTGGCATTGCACAGCTACCGCGGCAAGCCGCTGGTCATCAACATCTGGGCCACCTGGTGCCCGCCGTGTCGGCGTGAGATGCCAGTGCTGCAACAGGCACAAAGCGATTACCCGCACGTGACCTTCCTGTTCGTCAACCAGGGCGAGACCCCGGAAAACGTCAGCACCTTCCTCGCCACCACCGGCCTGAGCCTGACCCACGTGCTGTTCGACGGCACCGGCCTGCTGGCCCAGCGTGTCGGCTCCATGGCCTTGCCCACCACCCTGTTCTACGACGCCAACGGGCGGCTGGTCGGCAGCCACCTGGGCGAACTGTCCCGGGCCAGCCTGCGCCACGCCCTGGAACCTTTCGACCGGGCCATTGCGCCCGCCCCTGCCGCACAAGGAAACTGACATGCGATTGACTGCACTGCTGCCCCTGTCCCTGGCCCTGCTGACCGCCCCTGCCCTGCAAGCCGAAGAACTGCCCAAGGCGGTTCAGCAACTGCAAGCCAAAGGCGCCGTGATCAAGGGCAGCTTCGATGCGCCCAACGGCCTGCGCGGTTATGCCGCCGAGTACCAAAACAACGCCCTGGCCCTGTACCTGACCCCCGACGGCAAGCACGTGCTGGTCGGCAGCCTGTTCGACGAACAGGGCAAGGACCTGAGCGCCGAGCCGCTGCAAAAGCTGGTATACGCGCCGATGAGCAAGGAAATCTGGGCGAAAATGGAAAAGACCGCGTGGATCGCCGATGGCAAGGCCGACGCGCCGCGCAAGGTGTACCTGTTCAGCGACCCGAACTGCCCGTACTGCAACATGTTCTGGGAACAGGCGCGGCCCTGGGTGGAGTCGGGCAAGGTGCAGTTGCGCCATATCATGGTCGGCATCATCCGCGAGGACAGCCCGGGCAAGTCAGCGGCACTGCTGGCGGCGAAAGACCCGTCCAAGGCACTGCAACAGCATGAGAAGGCCGGCAAGGCCAGCACCCTGAAGGCGCTGGAACAGGTGCCAGAGGCTGTGCAACAGAAACTGGCGGCGAACATGGCGTTGATGGAAGAGATGGGGTTGCAGGCGACCCCAGCCATTTTCTATCAGGATGAGCAAGGCAACCTGCAAAGCCAGCAAGGGGCACCACGGCCGGAGATGCTGGGGAAGATTCTGGGCAAGCGCTAGTGCATGTGGTGGGGCACAGATCGAGCGCCACGAAGCAGGTGACGCGGGGCATGGCACCGGCTACGCCGGTGTTCGCGAGTGAACCCGCTCCTACGGGGCTCGCGCTAACGGCTGGATTTTGCGCCAGGCATGTGATCGCAAGGCCTGCGCGGTCGGGCGTAGGAGCGGGTTTACCCGCGAAAGGGCCGGACCTACTGGCCAATTTCCACCAGCCGTTCACCGTTGCCGCCGCCACTGTATTCGCGGGTAAACCCGCTCCTACGCTGATCGGGGGTGGAGACACATTGGTGATTGGACGCAGGCCGTTCTTTCGCAAGCAGTAAATCTCCCGGCCCGGCAAATCTACCCCGCGCAGATTTCAATCTGCCACTCAACAAATCTAGCAACAATTATTCGGCACCCCCTGTCGTTAAACATCGTCTGCTTGCTTCCCTTACTCAAATCCCACACACACGCACAACAAAGAACACTCGGGCGCTCACAACAGAGCGTTCGAGCATCAAAAACAGAAACTTCTTACACAATTAGAAGGAAAAAATAAGTCCCAAAAAACATTATCAGGTTTAAGCAAGACCCTTCTGAAGAATTTTCCCACAAAAATAGCTTTAAACCGAACACTCCAATATCACGCCCAGCCACGCCATCCCCACCGAAAGCTTGACTTGAAACAACCGAACGCCTAAACCTCCATACCCGTACATTTCAGACCACACCAAAAACCAGGAGACACTCATGAAAAATCAATATGGCATTAGCCTCATGGCATTGGCTTCGACACTCACTGCGAAATCAAACAACACGCAACCATGACACCAAAATGGTCTACTCATGAACCCAAACCACTGTATCCGCAGCGCAAAAAAAATCACGACAATCACAAAAATCTTGACCACTGAGCACTTGAGGGAGCCCACATCGCTTCTTTGGTCAGCGCTGGCCCCTTGCATACTCTTCATCATCACCCAGCCAACGCATGCAGCCTCGACCTATACCGCTTCAGCCGCCTGGTTCTACTCATACATCTCTGCCACCCTCGCGTTCTTTGGATTCAGCTTCTACCTCATCGGCAGGAGGGAAAGTGGCTTCACGCGGTCCTTCATCTACCAACATAGCGCAATCAAGCTATTCCTGACCGCCCACACACTCAGTTATTTTTTATTGAGCTCGCTTTACGCCACACTATTCTACCTCTTGACCAAACCCTTACGAGGTCACTACTCACTTCCTGAATACCTCTATCTGATGGCATGCTTCTACACCAGCTACCTCATGTTCACCTGTATCGGCCTGGGGATCGCTGCGCTGCCGATAAAATTCAGCACAGCCAGCACACTTTTCTCACTCATGTCATTTCTCATGCTGGTCTCCGGATACACCGGTGCCACGCTGGGGCACGATGCTTCGCATACGCTAACGCTGATCAACCCGCTCTTTCTAAGCGCGCAGATCTTCCATGGCGAAATGCCCCTTCTCAACAGTTTCCTGACTGCACTTTCGGCCTCTGCAGCCTCGACATATCTGACCGGAAGGTATTTCAGAATCCAACCCATATGGAGCCGATACTGATGGACATTTTAACTATAAACAACCTTCACTTCGGATACAGCGGAAACCCGCTGCTGAACGACATTGAACTCACTATAAAAGCGGGGGAACTGGTCGGTATTCTGGGCAACAACGGAGCCGGAAAGACAACCCTTTTCGACCTCATCTGTAAAATAAAGAAGCCGACAAAGGGTGCTATTTCCAATTTATCCAGGCGTCAGGCCTATTTGACGCAAATCCTTACACCGCCCCCATTGCTCCGCATGAACGAAGCGGGCAAGCTTATCACCAGCCTGACCCCCAACGTTTCCCCAGATCACACAGAGATTCTCTCGAAACTAGCCAAATGGTCCCCGTCACTGTCCAAGCGATATGCAGAAATTGCCAAGAAAAAAGCCGCCAATTGCAGCTACGGTGAAATTCGCAGCTACTTCACGCTGACCTTGTTGCTTTTAAACAGTGACTTGATCATTCTTGACGAGCCAACGGCTGGCGTAGACCCTGAATTTCGACACTATATATGGCTCGGTATAAAAAGCGCGTGCGCGGAAGGTGCGAGCGTGCTGATAGCTTCTCATTACACAGAGGAAATCACGAAAAACTGCCAGCGCTTTTATATGCTCGCAAACAAGCGACTGGAAGCGTTTGACAGTGGTGGACAGTTCATGGAACGCCACCATGCCAAATCGCTGGATGAAGCCTTTATCAATGCTTCGGTCTAGGTACCGTGGCCATTGAGAGGGGGCGCCAAGCGCCCCTGCCCATCACAGCCCCTCCAGTTCCGCCATCAGGTCACTGAGCCGGTCGACCTTGTCATCATCCAGCGCACTGCCCTGCAGCCCCTGTACATACTCGGCCAACGCCTCCACCGTGCTGCACTCGAACATCGCCCGGAGCGGCACGTTCAGCTGTAGCTGCTTCTGCACCCGCGAAGCGATTTGCGTGGCCAGCAATGAATGGCCGCCCAACTCGAAGAAGTTGTCGTGTACACCAACCCGCTCTGCCTTGAGCACATCGGCCCAGATACCCGCCAACAGGTCCTCCAGTTCGTTGCGTGGCGCCAGATAGGCCTGGCTGTGCTGGGCGCCGATGTCGATGGATGGCAGGGCCTTGCGGTCAAGCTTGCCGTTGGCATTGTGCGGCAAGCTGTCGAACCAGCCCCAGTGCAACGGCACCATGTACTCCGGCAACTCGGCACGCAGCCGTTGCTTGACCTGCTCCAGCATTGCGGCATCGGCACTGACGCCCTGGTGCGCCACCAGGTAGCCAACCAGATGCTTGCCGTTCACGCCCTCCTGCACGCCCACGGCGGCATCGCGAATTTCCGCCTGCTCATGCAGCCGGGCCTCGATCTCGCCCAGTTCGATGCGATAGCCGCGAATCTTCACCTGGTGGTCGATGCGCCCGACATATTCCAGCACGCCGTCCGGGCGTTGCCGCGCCAGGTCGCCCGTGCGGTACAGACGTTCGCCCGGCGCCCCATAAGGGTGAGGGATGAACGCGAGCGCCGTGCGCACTGGGTCACCGACATAGCCACGACCCACGCCCGTGCCGGCCACGCACAACTCACCCACTGCCCCCAGCGGCACCAGCTTCTGGTCCTCGCCGAACAGGTACAGCCGGTTGTTATCGGTGGGCGTACCAATTGGCAGGTAGCTGCCTTGGGTCGAGGCGGCATCGACGCGGAAGAACGCCACGTCATCCGAGCACTCAGCCGGCCCATAGGCATTGACCAGACCGATCTGCGGGTAGCGCTGCAGCCACTGCGCCGCCAGCTCCGGTGGCATGGCCTCGCCGGTCGGCAGCATCCAGCGCAGGCCGTCGAGGGCCTGGTGGTCGCTGGCCAGCATGCCCTGAATCAGGGACGGCACGCTCTCCAGCACGGTAATGCCGGTGGCCTGCACGTGCGCCAGCAGGCCATGCGGGTCGTGGGCGATGGCGTTAGGCACGATCTCTACCTGAGCGCCGAACAGCGGCGCAGCCAGGAACTGCCAGACCGAGATGTCGAAGCTTTGCGAGGCGGTCTGGGCAATCACGTCCTGCTCGCTCAGCGCCAGGTACGGCACCTTGCTGAGCTGGTTGTTGAGCATGCCGCGCTGCTCGACCATCACCCCTTTCGGCAGCCCGGTCGAGCCTGAGGTGTAGATCACATAGGCGAGGTTGTCCGGGCCACTGTGGATACCGGGATTGTGGCTTGCGATCGGGTTGGCCTGGACGTCTTCCCAGACCAGCAGTTGCGGCCGCAGCGCAGCCTCCAGCTCACCGAGCAACTGCCGCCCCTGCTCGGCGCAGGCTGCGCTGCACACCAGCACCGGCGTGCGGCTGAGCTGGATGATGCTTCGCAGGCGGGCTGCCGGCAAGCCCGGGTCCAACGGCAGGTAACCAGCGCCGGCCTTGAAGCTGCCGACAATCATGCCCAGCAGCGGCAACCCACGCTCGGCAAGCAGTGCCACTGGCTGGTCCACGCAGACGCCGGCAGCCACCAGCGCATGGCCCAGGCGGTTGGCCGCCAGGTTCAGCCCGGCGTAATCATAGGATGCCTCCAGGCAGCGGGCCACGGTACGCTGTGGATGCGCCACGACCTGCGCTTCGAACTGCGCGATGTAGCTTTGTTCCAGCGGATAAACCCGCTCGGTCCGGTTGCAGTCCTCCAGCAGGAAGCCTTGCTCCTGGGCGCTCAGCAGCGGTAGCTCGCTCACCTCCCCTTCAAAACCTTGTACCAGCGCCAGCAGCAGGCGCTTGAATTCGGCCAGCAGGCGCTCGACGGTCGGGTAATCGAAGTAACGCTGGTCAAACGACAGGTGCAGGCCCAGGTCATCACCCGGGTAACACACCGCCGTCAGCGGGAAGTTGGTGTGGGTACGGCCCGAGTCGGAGCTGGCGTTCAGGTGCTGGGCGTGATCGAGCACGGCGGTTTCAACCGGCGCATTCTCGAACACGAACAGGCTGTCGAACAGCGGCTGGCCCTTGGGCAGCTCGCTGCACGCCTGGATCGCCACCAGCGGCAGGTATTCGTACTCGCGCAGCTCCATGTTGCTTTGCAGCAGGCCTTGCAGCCACTGGCGCACACTGCAGCGCTCACCCGCCGCGGGCAACTGCACGCGCAGGGCCACGCTGTTGATGAACAGGCCGACGGTGCGCTGCATCTGCGGCATGCTCACCGGGCGCCCGGCCACGGTTACGCCAAAGGCCACGTCGCGGTCGCCGCTGTAGCGCGACAGCACCAGGGCCCAGGCCGCCTGAGCGAAAGTGTTGACGGTGAGCTGATGGGCCTGGGCCAGTTCGCGCAGACGCACGCCATCATTCACCTCAAGGCGGGTATAACAATCGCCGACGACCATGCCGCTACCGGCGTGGTCATGGCGCAGCGGGCGGTCGCTCGGGATGGCTGTGGCACGTTCGAAGCCGGCCAGGTTGGCCTGCCACCAGGCACGTGCTTCGTCCAGGCCCTGGCGTTGCAGCCAACCGATGTAATCGCGGTAACGCGGTGGCACCGGCAGTTGGGCCTGACGGCCTTCGCCAAGGGCCTGGTAGACCTCGAAGAAATCGTTCATCAACAGCGAGCGGCACCAGGCATCGATAAGGATGTGGTGGTTGCTCATCATGAACCAGTAGCGTTCATCGGCCACGCGCACCAGGCGCAGGTGGAACGGTGCCTCGCTGAGCAAAGCAAAGCCGGCCTCGCGCTCCTGCTTGTGCAGGGCCTGCAGGCGCTGCTCCTGGGCATCGTCGGCCAGGCCGCGCCAGTCCTGGTAGTCCACCGCCAGGTTGCCCGGCTTGTGGATGATCTGCAGCATCGCCTCGCCGCTGTTCCAGCTGAACGATGCGCGCAACGCTTCGTGGCGCGCCACCACCGCCTGCCAAGCCCGGGCGAAACGCTCAGGGTCCAAGGCACTGTTGATACGGTAGCGGTCCTGCATGTAGTACAGGCCAGTGCCCGGCTCCAGCAGGGTGTGCAGCAGCATGCCTTCCTGCATCGGCGTCAGCGGGTAAACGTCCTCGATCTGCGCGGCTGGGACCGGCAATGCGTCGATCTGCTCCTGAGTCAGGTGCGCCAGCGGGAAGTCCGATGGGGTGAAGCTGCCATTGCCATCGGCCAGGCAATGCGCGACCAGCGCCAGCAGCTCCTGACGATAGGCCTCGGCCAGACCCGCGATGGTCTGCTGGTCGTAGCGCTCGGCGCTGAAGGTCCAGCGCAATTGCAGAGCACCGCCATACACCTGGCCATCGACGCTCAACCAGTTGGGCAACGGCGCATCGAGGTCATGCGCCAACCCGGCCGGGGCCTCCAGGGGCTGGAACAAGGCCGCACTGTCGAACTGCTGGTCGAACTGGCCCAGGTAGTTGAAGGTGATGCGCGCCTGCGGCAAGGCCGCCATCTGCTCGCGCCCGGCGGCATCCGCCAGGTAGCGCAGTACACCGTAGCCCAGGCCCTTGTGCGGTACATGGCGCAGTTGTTCCTTGATGCGCTTGATCGAACCGGCCCGCGCCGCGTCGTCTTCACCTGGCAGCGGACGCAGGCTCAGTGGGTAGGCATTGGTGAACCAGCCGACGCTGCGGGTCAGGTCCATGTCTTCGAACAACCCGTCACGGCCATGGCCTTCGAGCTGCACCAGCACTTCTTCATCGCCGCTCCAGCGGCACAAGGCCCGCGCCAGTGCAGTCAACAGCAGGTCGTTGACCTGGGTGTGGTAAGCCGCCGGGGCCAGTTGCAACAGCTGTCGGGTTTGCTCCACGTCCAGGCCGATGGCCAGAGTTTGAGCGTGGCGATGCAAATTGCCGCCCTGCGGATGGTCGCACGGCAATTCGCGACGCACACCGCCCAGCTGGCCTTGCCACCAGGCCAGTTCGTCACGCAGCGAATCGCTGCCGGCGTAGCTGACCAGGCGCGCCGCCCAGTCGCCGACGGCGTGGGTCTTGGCCGGCAGAGGCTGGCCACGGTACAGCGCCTGCAGGTCTTCCAGCAGCACCCGCCAGGACACGCCATCAACCACCAGGTGATGAATCGCCAGCAGCAACCGCTGGGTGCCCTGCCCGTCACGCACCAGCAAGGCGCGCAGCAGCGGCCCCTGTTGCAGGTCCAGGCTGCGCTGCACGTCAGTGTAGAGGGCCTGACAATCATTGAAATCGGCGACAGTGGCGCTCCACAGCAGTTGCTCGGCGCCAGGCTGCGCGTACTGCGCCTGCCAGCGGCCCTGGGCGTCGCTGAAGCGCAGGCGCAGGCTGTCATGGTGCTGCACCAGCGCAGCCAATGCCTGTCCAAGGGTGGCCTCAACCAAGGGTTGGCGCACCTCCAGCAGCACGGCCTGGTTCCAGTGTTGCGGCTGTGGCACGTCACTGTCGAAGAACCAGTGCTGGATCGGCGTCAGCCCGGCCTGGCCCTGGCGCAGGCCTTGCTCGACGGTGCTCGCGGCTTCGCTGAGCTGAACCACAGTTGCCAGGGTCTGGATGGTCTGATGCTGGAACAGGTCGCGTGGGGTGAATTGCAAGCCGGCCTGCCGGGCGCGGCTGACCACCTGAATCGACAGGATCGAGTCGCCCCCCAGCTCGAAGAAGTTGTCCTGCACGCCGACCCGGGCAACGTTGAGCACATCGCGCCAGATCTGCGCCAACTGTGCTTCCACCTCATTGCCAGGGGCCTGGTATTGCTGGCGCGCCTGCTCAAGGTCCGGCAGCGGCAGCGCACGGCGGTCGAGCTTGCCGTTGCCCATCAGCGGCAGGCTGTCGAGCAGCACCAGGTGCGCAGGCACCATGTAGTCGGGCAGGTGCTGGCGGGCATCGGCTTTCACCGCTTCGCGCAGCAGTTGTTGCACGTCGTTAACGGCGGTGGCCTGCCTGCACACCAGATAGCCCACCAGTTGCTTGCCGCCCGGCAAGTCCAGCGCCAGCACGACGGCCTCGTCGACATCCTCGTGCGCTTGCAGGCGGCTCTCGATTTCGCCCAGTTCGATGCGGAAGCCGCGGATCTTCACCTGCTGATCAGCACGGCCGACATACTCCACCAGGCCATCGGTACCCAGACGTACCAGGTCGCCGGTACGGTACAGGCGCCCGCCTTCGGCACTGAACGGGTCGGCGACAAAGCGCTCGGCAGTGAGGCCTGGCCGGTCGTGGTAACCCTGGGCCAGGCCGGCACCGCCGACGTACAGTTCGCCAATACCGCCTTGCGGCAACAAGGCCAGATCCTCGTCGAGGATGTAGGCCGTACGGCTACCGATGACGCGGCCGATCGGTACGCTGCCAAGGTCTGCTGGCAAGGCCTCTGGGGCCAGGCACGCCAGCGGCATGACCACGGTTTCGGTCGGGCCGTAGGCATTGAAGCACTGCTGCGGCGCAAAGGCCTGGCGAATACGCTGCAGGTGCTCGCCGGTCAGCGCCTCGCCCCCGGTAATCACCAGGCGTACCGGCAATTGTTCGCCCCGCCCGCCCAGGTACTGCGCCAGCTGGCTGCCGTAGCTGGGGGTAAAGCCCAGAATGCTCACCTGCTGCTCGCGCACCAACTGGCAGATGTCCTCGGCGCCCCACTGCCCCTGGGCGCGCAATACCACGCGCGCACCACAGAACAGCGGCACCCACAGGCGCTCGCTGGCAGCGTCGAAATTGATCGAATAGAAATGCAGCTCGCAATCATCGCTGCGCATGCCGAATGCAGCGATCACCGCCTGGCAGTGCATGGCGAACTCGCCATGGCTGACCACCACGCCCTTGGGTTTGCCGGTAGAGCCTGAGGTGTAGATCAGGTAAGCCTGGTGCTGCGGCAGGCTGAGGTTGTCCAGCGGCGCATCGCTGTACGCCGCCAGGCTGGCGGCATCATCTTCCAGGCTCCAGCTGGCCGCGCCTTCAGGCAACTCGCCCAGGGTGTGCAGTAGCGCACGCTGGCTGAGCAGCAAGCCGATGCGGCTGTCTTCGATCATGTAGCGCAGGCGGTCGAGCGGGTACTCGGGGTCGAGCGGTACATAGGCGCCGCCGGCCTTGAGGATGGCCAGCAGGCCGACGACCATTTCCAGCGAGCGCTCCAGCGCCAGGCCCACGCGCACCTGCGGGCCGACACCCCGTTCGCGCAGGGCACGCGCCAGGCGGTTGGCCTGCTGGTCGAGCTCGGCGTAGGTCAAGTGCTGGCCGGCGAAGGTCAACGCGCCCGCCTGTGGCGTGCGCGCGGCCTGGGCGGCGAACAGACCGTGGAGGGTCTGGCCAAGGTCGAAATCGTGTTCGCCCTGCAATTGGCCTGTAAGCACTTGTTGCTCGGCACTGCTCAGCATTGGCAGTTCGCACAGGCGGTGTTGCGGGTTGTCGAGCAAACCGACCAGCAGTTGTTGCCAGTGCTCGGCCATGCGCGCGATACGCGGCGCGTCGAACAGGTCGCGGCTGTAGGTCAGGCAGCAGCCCAGCCGGCCGTCCAGGTCGGTCACCTCCAGGTACAGGTCGAACTTGGTGGCGCTGGCATCGTTGACCAGGTAGTCCACCTGCATGCCGGCCAGCGTGCGGCTTTGCTGGAAGGCCCAGCGCTGCACGTTGCACATCACCTGGAACAACGGGTTGTAGGCACTGCTGCGCGGTGGCTGCAGGGCCTCTACCAGTTGGTCGAACGGCAGGTCCTGGTGCGACTGGCCTTCGATGGCAGCCTGGCGAATCTGCTCCAGCAGCGCGCTGGCGGTCATCTGGCCGTCCAGCTCGCAGCGCAGCACCTGGGTGTTGAGGAAAGCACCGATCAGGCCTTCGCTCTCCGGGCGGATGCGGTTGGCCACCGGCGCGCCGATACGCAGGTCGCGCTGGCCACTGTAACGGTGCAGCAAGGCGGCCAGGGTGGCGGTCATGGTCATGAACAGGGTCAGGCCGCGCTGGCTGTTGAAAGCATGCACGCGGGCCACCAGTGCCGGATCGAGTTCGAAGCGGTACAGCGCGCCACGGTGGCTCTGGACTGCCGGACGCGGGCGGTCGGCAGGCAACGCCAGCACCGGGTGCTCGTCGCCCAGGCGGTGCTTCCAGTAGGCCCGTTGACGAGCGCCCTCGCCGCTTTCCAGCCATTGCCGTTGCCACACGCTGTAGTCCAGGTACTGCACCGGCAGCGGCGCCAGTGGCGACTCGCGGTCATCGACAAAGGCTTCGTACAGCTCGCCCAGCTCGCGGGCGAAGATGTCCATGGCCCAGCCTTCGGTGACGATGTGGTGCAGCGTCAGCACGAAGAAGTGCTCGCGCTCGTTGGCCTTGACCAGGCAGGCGCGCAGCAGCGGACCCCGCTCCAGGTCGAAGGGCTGGTGCGCCTGGTCGTCGGCCAGTTGTTGCAAACGTTGCTGGCGGGCATCGTCTGACAAAGCGCTGAAGTCTTGCCAGTCCAGATGCAGGCCGCTGTCTTCGGCCACGCACTGGTACGGCACGCCGTCGATGCTGGGGAACGTGGTGCGCAAGGTTTCGTGGCGCACGACCAGCGCCTGCAGCGCACGCTCGAAGGCGTCCACGTGCAGGGTGCCGCGCAGGCGTGCCATGCCGCCGACGTTGTACGCCGGGCTGTCCGGCTCCATCTGCCAGAGGAACCACATTCGCTGCTGCGAGTACGACAGCGGCACCGCCTGACGGCGGTCGACACGGGTGATTGCACCCTGCAGATTGCGCTCGCCGGCCGCGCGCAGGCGGGCGATTTCGGCACAGAAGGCGCCCAGCTCGCTGGCTTCGAACAGGGCCTTGAGCGGCAGCTCGACATCGCAGGCCTGGCGGGTGCGCGAAACGATCTGGGTAGCCAGCAGCGAGTGGCCACCGAGGGCGAAGAAGTCGTCCTGCAGGCCAATGCGCGGCAGATTCAATACGTCGCGCCAGATGGCCGCGACCTGTTGTTGCAGCTCGGTTCGTGGCTCGACATGCTCACGCTGCTGCCACACTGGAGCAGGCAGTGCCTTGCGGTCGACCTTGCCGCTGGGGCCCAGTGGCATCTGTGCCAAAGGGATGAGTTGCGCCGGCACCATGTAGGCTGGCAATTGCTCAGCCAGCACGGCCAGCACCTCGGCAGGCTGAGCGCTGCCACTGTAATAGCCGACCAGTTGCGCGCCAACGGCGTCCTTGTGTATCAGCACCAGCGCCTGTTCCACACCCGCCTGTGCCAGCAGGCAGGCCTGCACTTCCTCGGGCTCGACGCGGAAACCACGCACCTTGACCTGCTGGTCGAGGCGGCCTAGGTATTCCAGGGCCTCCAGCTGAACCTGCCAGCGGGCGCGATCGCCACTGCGGTACAGACGCTGACCGTTGCCGTCGGCCTGGGGTACGAAGCGCTCGGCAGTGAGGCCGGGGCGGCCCAAGTAACCACGGGCCAGGCCCGCGCCACCGAGGTACAGCTCGCCCGGCACACCGGGGGCGCTCAGTTCCAGCTCATCGTCCAGCACGCGGCACAGCACATTGCCCAGCGGGCGGCCGATGGGCGAGCGCTCGCCGTCCGCCACCTGGCAGTGCCAGTGGGTGACGTTGATGGCGGTTTCGGTCGGGCCGTACCGGTTGTGCAGCTGCACCTGCGGCAGCACCTGCAGCAAGCGGTCACGCAGCGCGGCGGACAACGCTTCGCCACCCGAGAACACCCGGCGCAAGCTACTGCAGGCACCTGCCTGCGGCTCCTGGACGAACACCTGCAACAGCGGCGGTACAAAGTGCAGCGTAGTCACCCCATAAGCCTGCACCAGGGCAGCGATACGCTGTGGGTCGCGGTGTTCACCAGGGCCGGCGAGCACCAGCTTGCAGCCGGTGACCAACGGCCAGAAGCATTCCCACACCGAGACGTCGAAACTGATCGGTGCCTTCTGCATCAGCACGTCGCTGTCATTCAGCGCATAGGTCGTCTGCATCCACTGCAGGCGCTCGGCCAACGCCGCATGGGTATTGCCTACGCCCTTGGGCTGCCCGGTGGAGCCGGAGGTATAGATAACGTAGGCGAGGTTGTCGCCGTGCAGGTGCAGGCCGGGGGCATGGCTGGGCCAGCTGTCCAGGTGCAACTGGTCGAGGGCAATGGCGCTGACACCGTCGACCTGCGGCAGCTTGCCCAGCAGGCTGCTGTGGCTCAGTAACAACCGGGCGTCGCAGTCGGCCAGCATGTAGGCCAAGCGTTCGGCAGGGTAATCGACATCCAGCGGCACGTAGGCACCGCCAGCCTTGAGAATGGCTAGCAGGCCGACCAGCAATTGCGGTGAGCGCTCGATAGCAATGGCCACACAGGTATCGGGGCCGACGCCTTTGTCACGCAGGTAGTGGGCCAGGCGGTTGGCTTGCTGGTGCAGCCCGGCGTAATCCAGGCTGCCCCCGTCCCAAACCAGGGCGGTGCGCTGCGGCGTCAGGCGTGCCTGCTCATTGAGTTGTTCGACCAACAGGTGCTGCGCTGCGGCGGCCGGTGCCTGGCCCCAACCCAGCAGTTGCGCACGGCCGGGCTCATCCAGCAGTTGCACGTCGCCCAGCGCCTGCTGCGGCGCGGCACACACCTGTTCCAGCAACGCCAGCAGGTGATGGGCCAGACGTTCGACGGTGCTGGCTTCGAACAGCTCCGCGGCATAGTCGAAGGCCAGGCTCAGGCGGCCCAGATGGTCCTCCTCACTGTGCAACTGCAAGTCGAACTTGGCTTCGCGGCTGTGCCACGCCAGCTCTTCGGCCAACAGCCCTGGCAGGCGCCGCAGGGCTGACAGGTCGCGTTGCTGGTGGTTGAACATGACCTGGAACAGGCCCTGCTCGCGCGCATCGGGCAGGGCTTCGACAAGCTGTTCGAAGGGCAGGTCCTGATTAGCCTGGGCTTGCAAGGTGGCCTGACGTACCTGGGTCAGCAACTGGGTAAACGAGTGACGGCCATCGAATTGCGCGCGCAGCACCTGTGTATTGATGAAGAAACCGACCATGCCTTGGGCTTCCAGGCGCGGGCGGTTGGCGTTGGGCACGCCGACGCGGATATCGGCCTGGCCGCTGTAGCGCTGCAGCAGCGCCTGCCAACCTGCCAGCAGGACCATGAACAGGCTGGCCTGCTGCTGGTGGGCAAGGCCCTTGAGCGCTTCGCCAAGCCTGGCTGGCACCTTGAGGCTGAAGCGCGCGGCGCTGTGTTCGCGCTGGCTGGCGCGCGGCTGGTCAGTGCACAGGTCGAGCGCCGGCAGCTCACCACCAAGGTGTGCCTTCCAGTACTGCAACTGGCGTTCGGCTTCACCGTCAGCCAGCCATTGCCGCTGCCAGCTGCCGTAGTCGGCGTAACCCAGGGGCAGCGGCGCCAGGTTGGCCTCCAGGCCTTGGCAGCGAGCGGCATACAGCTTGGCGAATTCTTCGAGCAGGATGTTCAGCGACCAGCCGTCAGCAACGATGTGGTGCAGGGTCACCCACAGCTGATGCTCTTCGTCGCCCAGGCGCACCAGGGTTACCCGCAGCAGCGGGCCCTGGGTGAGGTCGAACGGCTGGCGGGCCTCGGTTTCACGCTGCGCGGCAACCTGCTCGGGCGAGTGCCCTTCAAGGTCCAGGCGGTGCAGGCTGAACGGCTGTTGAGGCAGGATACGCTGCAGCGCCTGGCCATTCTCTTCGCTGAACACGGTACGCAGCGATTCATGGCGCGCCACCAGTGCCTGGAAGGCCACGTGCAGAGCGTTGACATCCAGCTCGCCACGCAGGTGCAAGCCGGCGGGAATGTTGTAGGCCGCTGATTGCGGTTCCAGCTGCCACAGCAGCCACAAGCGGTTTTGCGCCAGCGACTGGGGCAATGCCTGGGCGCGCGCCAGCGTGGTGATGGCTGCGGTGCCAGCGGCGCCATCGGCGATGATCTGTGCCACGGCCTTGCTGTAGTCGGCCAGTACCGGCGCCTCGAACAGGGTACGCAGGCTCAGGTCGATACCCAGCTCATCGGCCAGGCGCGCTGTGGCCTGGGTGGCGGCGATGGAGTTACCGCCCAGCAGCAGGAAGTGGTCGTGCGCGGCCACCGCCTCTACCTTGAGGATGTCGCGCCACACAGCGGCGATGCGTGCTTGCAGCTCGTCGCCAGCGGTTGCACGGGTACCGGCTGCGCTCACCTCAGGGAAACGGGCATAGCAGTCCAGGCTGCCATCGTCCATGCGCAGCCGGCAGGCAGAGCGCTGCACCTTGCCGCTGGAGGTCTTCGGCAGCGCGCCGGGGTTCAGCAGCAGGACCACGGCCGGGGCCTGTCGGCAGGCGTCGGCGACGACCTGGCGCAGGGTCTTGATCAGGTCCTGGGGCTTGAGTGCCTTTTGCACGTTGCGGCTGATCTCCACCGCGACACCGATGCCCTCCTCGCCTTGGTGCTCGACGGCGAACACTGCCACACGGCCTTTGCGCAGCACCTGGACTTCACGCTCGAGGGCTTTTTCCAAGTCCTGCGGGTACAGGTTCTGTCCGCGCACGATCAGCATGTCTTTCAGGCGCCCGGTAACGAACACCTCGCCCTCACGCATGAAACCCAGGTCGCCGGTACGCAGCCAGGTCTGGCCGTCCATTTCGACAAAGGTTCGAGCGCTGGCTTCTGGGTTGCGCCAGTAGCCCCGGGCGATGCTCGGGCCGCCTGCCCAGATTTCCCCCACCTGGTTGTCGCCCAGCACTTGCAGCTGTTGCGGCTCGACGATGCGTACCGCGTGCCCCGGCTGCGGGAAGCCGCAACTCATCAGCACGCTGCCAGTGCCGGGTTCGGCGCGGTTGGCGGCGAAGGCTTTGGCATCCAGCTCAAGCGCGGCGATACCCTGGCCACGACGGCTGCCGCTAACGAACAGGGTGGCTTCGGCCAGGCCATAACTGGCAAAGAAGCTCTGCGGGTCGAAGCCGCAGGCCTGGAACTTGTCGGCAAAGGTGGCCAGGCTGTCCTGGCGGATCGGCTCGGAGCCGGAATAGGCGACGCGCCAGCGGCTCAGGTCGAGCCCGGCCAGCGAAGCCTCGCTGACCCGCTCGCTGCACAGGCGATAAGCGAAGTCGGGGCCACCGCTGATGGTGCCACCGTATTCGCTGATGGCCTGCAACCAGCGCAACGGCCGGGCCAGGAAGTACCCCGGCGACATCAGCACGCAAGGCACGCCACTGAAGATTGGCTGCAGCAGGCCGCCGATCAGGCCCATGTCATGGTACAGCGGTAGCCAGCTGACGATCACGTCGTCGGGGTTGAGGTCGATGCCAAAGCCTTGGCGGATCAGTTGCTCGTTGGCCACCAGGTTGCCATGGCTGACCTGCACGCCCTTGGGCAGCGCGGTGGAACCGGAGGTGTACTGCAGGAAGGCGATGTCATCGCGTTGGAGCTCGGGCGCGTGCCAGCTCGAGGCCAGCAACGGGTCCAGGCCATCCACGGCAAGCAGCTCGGGCGCGTTATCTGCCGCCAGTGCCTCCAGGCCGTTCAGGTTGTCGTGCAGTGCCGCCACGGTCAGCAGCAGGCGCGGCTCGGCATCGGCGATGATCGATAGCAAACGCGCCTGGTGATGCTGCCGCGCGGACTCCGGCGGGTAAGCCGGCACTGCGATCACGCCCGCATACAGGCAGCCAAAAAACGCCGCCACGTAGTCTGGCCCGCTAGGGAACAGCAACACGGCACGGTCACCGAAGCTGGCGCGCGCCTGCAAGGCAGCGGCGATGGTGCGTGCACGCTGGTCGAGGTCCCGGTAGCTGAGCACGGCCTGCTCGCCGGGGGTGTCGGCGAGAAAGCGCAGGGCAATCCTGTCCGGGGTCTGCGCGGCGCGTTGCGCCAGGGCCTGGACCAGCGAGAGCGGGAGTTCGAAGGCGTCCGTCATGGGGTGTTCCTGCCAGTGTCTGTTAGGGCGTGCCGGCTACGCCGCGAACATGGGCGGGCAGCGAGCGGCGACCGGGGATGTACACAGGGGAACGGATGGACGGGGGCAGAAATTAGCGGGGGTGAGGGTTTTGCGCTGCGTCAAGGTTGGGGGCATACCTTGAGGTATGCCTCCCTTAGAACAGAAACACCCAATAATAATTTAGTTTCGCATTTGACAATCATTATCATTCTGAATAGCTTGTCGCACGTCGTAGGAAGCGACCCACCCCTGGGCGCCTCCTTTCCCCTCTGTGACAAGGTGATTTCCATGGCGGAACAACTATCCACAAGTAAGTGCGATTCACCATTACTGCAGGCCTTCGTCGACAACCGCAGCATCCTGGTCAAGATTGCTGCCCGCATCACTGGCTGCCGCTCCCGCGCCGAGGATGTGGTGCAAGACGCCTTCTTCCGGCTCGGCGCTGCCCCGCAGATCACTTCGTCGTTCAAGGCGCAACTAAGCTACCTGTTCCAGATCGTGCGCAACCTTGCGATCGACCACTACCGCAAGCAGACAATGGAGCTGAAGTACTCCGGCAGCGAGGAGGAAGGCCTGAATGTGGTTATCCAGAACGCCTCGCCCGAAGCCACCCATATCAACCTTGCCGCGCTGGACGACATTGCCGAAGCGCTGAACGAGCTGCCGCAACGTACCCGCTATGCGTTCGAGATGTACCGCCTGCATGGGGTACCGCAAAAGGACATTGCCAAGGAACTGGGGGTGTCGCCGACTTTGGTCAACTTCATGATCCGCGATGCACTGGTGCATTGCCGCAAGACCGCCAACCGGCAGGTCTGAGTCATTCTTCGAGAACATTGGCGAGGCCGTCGGGCGGGAATCAAGGCCTGCGCGTGCTGACTGTGATGCGGTAGGGCTCGAAAATCCGCGCCAGTTCACCGCTATCACGCAGGCCACGCAGCAGTGCAGCGAACGTCTGCTCGCCGATAGGCGCCCCCGGGCGCAGCAAGGCGTAGTGGTGATAGACCTGGTCAATGCGTTGCGAAGGCACCAGCTGCGCCCTGCTCGCCGGGTTGCGTGCCAGGAAATCGCTGAGGTAGGAACGCGTGACCAGGGCGATATCGGCGCGGCCGGCCTGCACCATCAGCAGGTTGCTGTCGTGGGAATAGGTCAGGGTCGCGTTGTATGCCTTGCGCAGGTAATCGGGGTCAGCGTTGAAGCTGGCGAACGCGTAGTGGTAGCCGTTGAACAAGGCCAGGCGTTTGCCACGCAGGTCGTCGAAGTAACGCGGATCACTGCCGTTTTCCTTGCGGGCGACGAACACTTCGGCATCTTCCAGGCCCATGTCCACGGTCTGATGGGCAATCTGCTCCCAGCCCCATTGTGGGTTCTCGAAAATGGCCATGTCGGTGCGGCCCTGCTGGAAGTCACCGAAGCGCCGCTGGATAGACGTAGGTACCAGAACGAAGTGATAGTGCTGCTGCGCCCGGTTGAGTGCATCGACCAACTGCGGCAGCAAACCGGTATCGGCACCTTGCTCGGGGCGCACTGTGTAAGGCGGGAAATGGGCTGCGCCAATCTTCACTTCAACCGCTTCGCCAGCCCATACCGGTGCCGCCAACCAGAACACGGCCAGCAGCATCAGGGTGGACAAGGCCTTGAGGCCGGGCGCTGGAGTCAAGACGGACACTCATCACGGTTTATGCCTGTATGCGCTTAAGCTAGGCGTTTTCCAGGGGCGGCACAACTACTGGCGTCTGCTCTTTGTGCCAAAGCAGGCGGCAAAATGCCATAGGATGCCGTATGCCCGTACATTGGCTACGCTCTAGCAGGATCTGCATGGGAGCCTGGTATGGGCCATTGGTTGGTGATCGACCTGGAAGCCACCACCGACGATGGTGGGTGGCCGGTCACAGAGATGGAAATCATTGAAATCGGCGCAAGCCTGGTGACCCGCGAAGGCCGCGAGGTCGACCATTTCCAGCGTTTTGTAAAGCCACGGCGGCGGCCGCAGCTGACCCCGTTCTGCCGTGAGCTGACCCACATCAGCCAGGCCAACGTGGACAACGCCGCGCCGTTTCGCGAGGTGTGGGCAAGCTTCGAGCGCTGGCTGGGGCACCACCGCGGGCAGCTTCAGGCCTGGGTCAGCTGGGGCGACTACGACCGCCAGCAATTGCACCAGGAGTGGCAGCAGCACGGCCTCGACAGCCTGCTGCGCACATTGCCGCACATCAACCTCAAGCAACGCTTTGCCAAGGCCCGCCACCTGCAGCGCCCCACCGGTCTGAACGGCGCCCTGCAACTGGCCGGCATGCACTTTTGCGGGCAACAGCACAGGGCCCTGGAAGATGCGCGCAACACGGCGCGGCTATTACCGTTGACCCTGCCCGCCCACAGCCCCTGAAAGCAGATGACGAGGCCTGTGGCCTTGGGCATACTGGCCAGCCCTTTTTCAGCACCTCTTTTCAGGAGTCGCCCATGTTCCAGGTCAACGAGTACTTCAACGGCACCGTCAAGTCGATCGCATTCTCGGGCGAAGAAGGCCCGGCCACTGTCGGCGTCATGGCTCCGGGCGAGTACGAATTCGGCACTGCCAAGCGTGAGATCATGCATGTGGTATCGGGCGCGCTGACCGTGAAACTGCCAGGTAGCGACAACTGGGAAACCTTCAACGCCGGTGACAAGTTCAACGTGCCGGCTGATAGCAAGTTCCAGCTGCAGGTGAAGGTGGATACCGCTTACCTGTGCGAATACCGCGACTAAGCGCCGGCCTGTTCCGGCCTCTTCGCGGGTAAACCCGCTCCTACAGGGTGCTGAGCCGACCTTCGATGGTGTGCGGTCCTTGTAGGTGCGGGTTTACCCGCGAAGAATCCAGCACTAATCCTTCAGGAAATCAGCAACACGTTCAGCCGCCGCCTGCAAATGCTGCTCATGGCTGAACCCCGAAGCCTTCAACGGCTTCAGGTCATGGTCCCCCGCCACTAGCCAGCTCACCTCGATCGCCGGCGACAACGCATACCCCGCCACCGCCTCGCGGTTACCCAGCGCATCCCGCTCGCCCTGCACGATCAACGTCGGTGTTTTCAACTCGGCCAGGTGCTCTACCCGTGGCTTCTCGGGTTTACCCACCGCGTAGAACGGATAGCCCAGGCACACCAGCGCATCCGCGCCCAATTCGTCGGCCAGCAGGCTCGCCATGCGCCCGCCCATGGACTTGCCACCCACGGCCAGCTTGCCCGCGACCAAAGGTCGCACTTGCCGGTACACCTCGCGCCAGCATTCAAGCAACACCTTCTGCGGGTTCGGCGGCCGCTTGCCACCGGTAACCCTGCGCTCGGCCATGTACGGGAACTCGAAGCGCACTACCGCTACCCCAAGCGCCGCAAGCCTTTGCGCCATTTCGTCCATGAACCCGCTGTCCATCGGCGCGCCCGCGCCATGGGCCAGAATCAGGCACCCCTTGTAGCCCTCTTTACCTTCAAACCGCGGAGGATCGCAGCGCAAGCCTGGGACATTTGCGACCTTCGCCCATTGATCCCCGTCAATACCGGCACTTTGCCCATTAATCATGCTTGCCTCGCTGTAAAGCCTGCCAAATAACCGTGGATGGGAACCCATACATGAACACAACCAGCAGTACCGCCTATAACTACAAGGTGGTCCGCCAATTCGCCATCATGACGGTGGTGTGGGGAATCGTCGGGATGGGGCTCGGCGTCTTCATCGCCGCCCAGCTCGCCTGGCCGTCCCTCAACTTCGACCTCCCCTGGACCAGCTTCGGCCGCCTGCGCCCCCTGCATACCAATGCGGTGATCTTCGCGTTCGGCGGCTGCGCACTGTTCGCCACCTCCTATTATTCGGTGCAACGCACCTGCCAGACCACCCTGTTCGCACCGGGCCTGGCCGCGTTCACGTTCTGGGGCTGGCAACTGGTTATCCTGCTGGCGGCCATCAGCCTGCCGCTGGGCTACACCAGCTCCAAGGAATACGCCGAACTGGAATGGCCGATCGACATTCTGATCACCATCGTCTGGGTGGGCTACGCCATCGTGTTCTTTGGCACGCTGATGAAGCGCAACACCAAACACATCTACGTCGGCAACTGGTTCTTCGGCGCCTTCATCCTGACCGTGGCGCTGCTGCACATCGTCAACAACCTGGAGCTGCCGGTCAGCCTGACCAAATCCTATTCGGTCTACGCAGGCGCCACCGATGCCATGGTGCAGTGGTGGTACGGCCATAACGCGGTGGGCTTCTTCCTGACCGCAGGCTTCCTGGGGATGATGTACTACTACGTGCCCAAGCAGGCCGAACGGCCGGTGTATTCGTATCGCTTGTCGATCGTGCACTTCTGGGCGCTGATCACCCTGTACATCTGGGCCGGCCCGCACCACTTGCACTACACCGCCCTGCCCGATTGGGCGCAGTCGCTGGGCATGGTGATGTCGCTGATCCTGCTGGCGCCAAGCTGGGGCGGCATGATCAACGGCATGATGACCCTGTCGGGCGCCTGGCACAAACTGCGCAGCGACCCGATCCTGCGCTTCCTGGTGGTGTCGCTGGCGTTCTACGGCATGTCCACCTTCGAAGGGCCAATGATGGCCATCAAGACGGTCAACGCCCTGTCTCACTACACCGACTGGACCATCGGCCACGTCCACGCCGGCGCCCTCGGCTGGGTAGCGATGATCTCGATCGGCGCGCTGTACCACACCATTCCCAAAGTGTTCGGCAAAGAACGCATGTACAGCCTCGGCCTGATCAATGCGCACTTCTGGCTGGCCACCATTGGTACCGTACTGTACATCGCCTCGATGTGGGTCAACGGCATCGCCCAGGGCCTGATGTGGCGCGCGGTCAACAGCGACGGCACGCTCACCTACTCGTTCGTGGAAACCTTGGTGGCCAGCCACCCAGGCTTCGTCGTGCGCTTCGTCGGCGGTGCGATCTTCCTCAGCGGCATGTTCCTGATGGCCTGGAACACCTGGCGCACCGTGCGTTCGCCAGCGCTTGACGTCGCCCCTGCGAACGCCCAGTTGGCTTGAGGAGAAACGCCTGATGAAACATGAAGTCATCGAGAAAAACGTCGGCCTGATGGCCCTGCTGATGGTATTTGCCGTCAGCATCGGCGGCCTGACCCAGATCGTCCCGCTGTTCTTCCAGGACGTCACCAACAAACCGGTCGAAGGCATGAAGCCCTATACCGCGCTGCAACTGGAAGGCCGCGATGTCTACATCCGCGAAGGTTGCGTGGGCTGCCACTCGCAGATGATCCGCCCGTTCCGTGCCGAAACCGAGCGGTACGGCCACTACTCGGTGGCCGGTGAAAGCGTGTGGGACCACCCGTTCCTGTGGGGCTCCAAGCGCACCGGGCCGGACTTGGCCCGGGTCGGTGGCCGCTACTCGGACGACTGGCACCGTGCGCACCTGTACAACCCGCGCAACGTGGTACCGGAGTCGAAGATGCCGTCCTACCCGTGGCTGGTTGCCCAGCAGGTCGACAACAGCCACACCGACGTCAAGATGCGCACCCTGCGCACCCTGGGCGTGCCGTACACCGACGACGACATTGCCGGCGCCCGTGAAGCGGTCAAAGGCAAGACCGAGATGGACGCACTGGTCGCCTACCTGCAGGTGCTCGGCACCGCGATCAAGAACAAGAGGTGAGTGCGATGGAACTGGACATCGGCATGATCCGCGGTGTGGGCACCCTGGTGGTGATGATTGCCTTTATCGGCCTCACCCTGTGGGTCTTCAACCGCCGCCGCGACCGTGATTTCGCCGAAGCGCGCCTGCTGCCCTTCGTCGACGACCGCCTGCCCCCTGCCGGGCAGGAGCCTGCTGCAAAAAGGAGTAACGGGCAATGACCACCTTCTGGAGTACGTACATCAGCGTACTGACCATCGGTAGCCTGATTGGCCTGACCTGGCTACTGCTCGCCACGCGCAAGGGCCAGAGCAACAACACCACCGACGAAACCATGGGCCACAGCTTCGACGGCATCGAGGAGTACGACAACCCGCTGCCCAAGTGGTGGTTCTGGCTGTTCGTGGGCACCTTGGCGTTCTCGGTCGGCTACCTGATCCTCTACCCGGGCCTGGGCAACTGGAAAGGCATCCTGCCGGGCTATGAAAATGGCTGGACTGGCGCCAACGAATGGCAGAAGGAAATGGACAAGGCCGATGCCAGGTTCGGTCCGATCTTCGCCAAATACGCCGCCATGCCCGTAGAAGAAGTGGCGAAGGACCCGCAGGCGCTGAAAATGGGCAGCCGCCTGTTCGCCTCCAACTGCTCGGTGTGCCACGGTTCCGACGCCAAGGGCGCCTTCGGCTTCCCCAACCTCACCGACAATGACTGGCGCTGGGGCGGCGATCCGGAAACCATCAAGACCACCATCATGAGCGGTCGCCATGGCGTGATGCCGGCCTGGGCCGAAGTGATCGGTGACCAGGGCGTGGCCGACGTGGCTGCGTTCGTGGTCAGCAAACTCGACGGCCGCACACTGCCTGAGGGGGCGAAGGCCAATGTGGAGAACGGGCAGAAGATCTTCGCAGCCAACTGCGTGGCCTGCCACGGGCCGGAAGGTAAAGGTACGCCTGCCATGGGCGCACCGAACCTGACCCACCCGCAGGCGTTCATCTATGGCTCGAGCTTTGCCCAGCTGCAGCAGACCATTCGTTATGGTCGTCAGGGACAAATGCCGGCGCAGGCCGAGATCCAAGGGAATGACAAGGTGCACCTGCTGGCGGCTTACGTGTATAGCCTGTCGCAGGGTGGTTCGGCTGAGACCGTGACGGCCAAGTGAGTTCGCCGAAAGGGATTTGCCAAGTGAGTCCGCCGAAAGGCATTTGCCGCCTGTGAGATCGAGCGCCGCCCGCGCGGCGCTTCGCGGGTAAACCCGCTCCTACGTTTGTTTCGGGCCAGTCCCTCCTGCACCAGTCGCGCGCGACCGCCTTGTTTGTACGACGCGATATCGAGACATGCGCCAAGGCGGTCGCGCGCAAATCCCACAGGAATAATTGGCCCGAAACAAACGTAGGAGC
>Ga0315339_1001113_pt1 | contig 25892 bp, 29 predicted proteins | sample ASW17metaG_FD_204514 | JGI IMG/M metagenome (GOLD analysis project Ga0315339, IMG submission 204514) | Ammonia-oxidizing marine archaeal communities from Pacific Ocean, United States - ASW #17 | ecosystem: Environmental > Aquatic > Marine > Oceanic | place: USA: California | collected 2016-12-05 | reverse complement strand
GCGTAAAATCTACGCTTGCGCAAGCGAGGCGCAAATAATCGAATTCCTTCACAGTCTCATGTCCCCGAAATGTCAATCTAACGTATTGAAATCAATACCGGTATGAGAGAGAGTCGAGTACTGTGATCTATGGGGTATTATTTACTATTAATATCTATTGCCTTAATCGAATATTTCGGGCAGGCCAAATTTACTAACTCTCAGGAAAATATTGCTAGCATCGCCATAGTTGCTACTGCAACAAAGGCAACAATCGCAACCTATACTGTTCAATCTAGAGGCTGAGGAGTTCAACCCCATGAAGACCCTTCTTGTTCGTTTCTCAAAAGATGAATCTGGTGCAACAGCCATTGAATACGGCCTGATCGCCACGCTTATCGGCGTTGCCATTATCGCTGGCGCCACTGCGCTGGGTACCGCACTTGGCACATTGTTCACCAACCTTGGTACCACGATAAGCGGACAGGCGACCAGTTGAGTTCGCCGGACACGGGGTTCTCTTTCCGTTAAATCGATTTCGGCCACGCCCAAATCTGGCGTGGCCGAATATTCAAACGACACGAACCTCGGCTTGCGGCCCCGGCTCGGTAACCCTTCGCTCAGCCCCACCTGTCGGCAGGCACCCTGTGCTGGTCTGTCGCGCGCTTGATCACAGCGCCGGGAAAAAAGTGCCTATCCCGGCAATCTTATAGTCCAGGAGCGAGGCTCGCGTGTTCGGCAGCTATGCCTGCGGATCAGCGCCGCTCGGCTTGGCGCTTTCGATTTGCGTATAGGTGATAGCTGCTTCCTTGCCCTGCTTCTGACCACAAAGAGCAACGCGCAACTCAGAAGTTTGACGAAATGAAGCCCCTTCTTATTCATTTCTCCAAGGACGAATCTGGCGCGACGGCTATCGAGTACGGCTTGATTGCTACGTTAATCAGCGTTGCCATTATCGCCGGCACCGCTGAACTAGGTAGCGCGTTATGCAATCTGTTCGCCAAACTTGCCACCACAATCGTTAGACAGGCGACCGGTTGAGTTCGCCGGACACGGGCTTTCCGTTCAGTAGGATTTGTTTTGGCAACGCGGCGTTAATGCGTGGGCCCAGATCTTGAGGACACGAACTTCAGCTCAAGAGCCAGCACGCACCTAGGGCAGCCATGCTTCCGGATCGGCGCCGTTCCGGTTGGCGCTTCCGATAAGCGTGAACGTGAAAGCTACCGCCTTGCCCTAAAAAGTGGAAAATGATCCAATCCAGATGTCGATAAAGGAAGACTACAGGGAAGGTCAGGCACGGGGCCACTTGGTGTAAAATGCAGAATAAGTATCAGGAGCGGCTTTGCCGATACCGGACACGGATCGCTCAGGAACTTAGTGGCATTGGCGACATCATGAAGAAAGCGGAGGAAGAGCTACGCCCGTTGCAGCTCGACCAGCAAAGCTTCGGACGTCTGACGCGCATGGACGCCATACAGAGGCAAGCGATGGCATCGGAGGCGCAGCGGCGACGGCAACAACGACGCCTTCAACTGCAGCAGTCGCTCAAACGTATCGATGAGAAGGAGTTTGGATATTGCGCGATCTGCGGCGACGAAATTCCTGATGGCCGACTAGATATCGATCCGGTTTTTCATCTTTGTGTGAAGTGCGCCGAATAATCTGGCATCGTCGAAACTGACTGTGCCGATCAAAATCGTCGCCTCACGACCGATGCGCGTTAACTACGAAGCATCTTCCTGGCGAGGTCGAGGTTGGACGGATCAATTTGCAATTCGCCAGCCTGGATGCGCCGGATGATCTCAACGATCGCCCGATTGGCCGGCGAGGCATCGCCATGCTTGGCATTCTCTTCGACTACCCGTCCATTGGTCAGGTCGACCTCGCTATAGCGACCCTTCATGAGATCCTGGCTCGTTGTGTTAATCGCCGCGCTCCCAAGCGTGGCAGCGACTTTATCGAAAAGCATTTCGGGAAGGCTATTTGAAGCCTCGAGTTCTTCTCGCGACAGGCCGAATACCGGCTCAATCGTATAGCCCTGCGATTGACCGGCTCGGAGCGCCTCGTTGCCGCATTTCAGCATGAGGTCGCGCATCCCCGGTAGATTGTGGGCCGCCTCTCTGTCAGTCATCCCAATTATCGCCTCCGGCCCCATATACATCGCGCTGGTAATAAATTTCATCCATTTCAATGATTGTATGTTTTCGTTGAGCGAGACATTTCCAGCATTCTTTAGGACGCCTTCGATCTCAGCCACCCTTGCCTGCATGGATGGTTCAAGTGCTCCGAGTCTAAACCAGGATTTCGCCCGTGTGGTGCTGCGCTTGACCTTGCCCGGATCGAACATCTGTGAAGCGAGCTCAACCACGCAGCCAATCGTCCGCGATGGGCCGACGATCTCAGCGATGTCGTCGGCCGTCATGCAGTTTTGCACTCCGACAACGATCGCATTCTCGGCAAGATAAGGTTTAATCAGTTCGGCGGCCCAGCGCGTGTCATAGGCCTTGAAGCAGATGAGCACGATATCGAAAACCCGATTGAGCGAGCACAGGTCGCAAATGTGCTGGGCGTCAACCTCAACATGAAGCTTCTCGTCGTGCAGCGAGATTACCAGACCGTCTCGGCGCATCGCCTCCACATGGTCCGGCCACTGATCGATCATCGTGACATCGAGGCCAGCACCAACGAGATCTGCAGAAATACAGCTGCCGTTTGCCCCGGTACCTAGAACAGCTATTTTCTTGCTCATCGCTCCCTCACACTTTGGATGACCGGCAACCAAACGTTAGGGTGAACCAATTGGGCTTCTCCAGCAATGCTGGTCGCCAGCCAGTTGGCGTCAAAGGATCTGGAAGAACTAAAATTCCGAGCGGTAAACGCCGCGAAGCGGCGAATTTCAGAAGTAATCACGCCGGATAAGCGCGTCTGGCGTTGATCGCAAATCGGATGTCACGCGGCTCGGTGCATATTTGCTTCACCACCGGTTTCCGCTGCCGCGGCAAGCCTGCGGCCAATTTAGCGGGGTCAACATCTGGTGTTTGGAGCGAGGCGTCGGGCGTCATCGCAGTCGGTGGCTGCGCGGTCGAGATCACCCTTGGCGTGATGCGCGATGCTGCGGTTGTTGTAGGCGATGGCATATTCGGGATTGATCTCGATTGCCTTGCTGTAGTCAGCGATGGCGTAGTCGTACTCGCCCTTGTCGGCATAGGCACTGCCACGAAAGAAATAGGCGATGGCATAGTCCGGTTCCAACCCAATATATCTGTCATAATCGGCGATGGCACGGTCGAGGTCTCCATGATTGTAAAGCGCCAGACCACGGCTGTAATAAGCGTCGGCATAGTCCGGAACGAACTCGATATATCTGTCATAATCGGCGATGGCGCGGCCGAAATCACTTAGTTTGAAGAGCGCCAGGCCACGGCTGTAGTAAGCATCGGCATAGTCCGGAACGAGCTCGATATATCTGTCATAGTCAGCAACGGCGCGCTCGAAGTCACCTTGATTGTAAAGCACCAGACCTCGGCTGTAGTAAGCGTCGGCATTGTCCGGATCGGCCTCGATAAATTTGTCAAAATCGATGATAGCGCGGCCAATTTCACCTTGATTGAAAAGCGCCAGGCCACGGCTGTAGTAAGCGTCGGTGTTGTCCGGATCGAGCCCGATAAATTTGTCAAAATCGGCGATGGCGCGGTCGATTCTACCTAGTTTGTAAAACGCCAGACCGCGGCTGTAGTAAGCGTTGGCATTTCCCGGATCGCGCTCGATATAAGTTTCATAATCGACGATGGCGCGGCGGAAGTCGCCTAGATTGTAAAGGGCAAGCCCGCGACTGTAGTAAGATTTGGCATCGGCAGCTCCCCCCTCGATAAGGCTTGTACAACCGCGAATGCGCAGCTCATCGTTGGCGCTCTGACTGCAATCGGCAATGTCATCCGCCGCCACCGTCGCCACCATGCCCAGCAGCATAAACGTCGCCGTGACAACGGCCCATCGGGTCATCGGAATTTGAACCGGCATGGCTGAGCCCCATCTGCACGCGTCAGTCTGTATCATAGCGCAACAGAGTTGAGACCGCGACGATTGCCTGGAATCGTGTCGCACTATCAATTGAATGGACGAACTTCCCTGGCAAGCACATAGTAAGTGCTCTGACCGGTACACGCCAGAACAGCAAGGGTGCTTAGCACGTCATGGAGAAACGGGTCTTCAAGATCGATGAGATTTATGTGCCGGTTAAACGGCGGAAGACGCTACAGATGAAAGTCGCAAATGAAATCGCCGAGAGCATGTTGGAGGAAGGTCAACTAACCCCGATTTTGGTTCGGCGGGATGGCGACAGGCTTGTGCTGGTTGAGGGGCTCCATCGTCTGGAGGCATGCAAAACATTAGGCGAGACGACCGTTGAGGGATACATTGTCAGGGCTCGGCTGCACTAGGATCAATTTCGGCGTTGCGGCAATGGCGCGCGTCGAGATCACTCTAATGCATGAGGAACGGCGATCGACGGAAGGGCGCTGAGAGTTCGGCAGCTTACGGATCGAATGCACATCGGCGGCCTACCGACATCTCGGCTCGAACTTGCGAGGCATTTTTAGCTGATCAGTTCGCATCGCTGCCAAATCTTAGGCTCTCCTTCGTTGACGACGACCCGCACCTCATCGTCGTTCAGCAATCGCATCGTGATGGCGTCACCCGCACCTGGCTCGCCGTCAGGTACAACATATGCAAAGGCGTGCCGAGAATAATTTCCTGTCGTCGGCGTCCCGCCGGGCGTGGTAACATTCGGCCCCTCGATGCGGAATTGCTTGACATCGGAAGTGGAGCACCAATCGCCGTCAATGGCGTCCGCAAACGCGGTTGACGAACAGATTATTACAAAGACCGCAAACAGGGTTCGTATCGCGTAGGTCACAGTATCCTCCTTGCTCGAAGCTTTGGCATCAGTCGCACGTCGATACCCTACTAGGAGCACAGCTCTCCTTCCACAAATGTTTCGAAGTAAGAACCAGACTGGCAGTGAACACGCTCCTTATCGGCAACATCGCCAACGCCTCAAAGCGTGACGGCCACGCCCCGTAAAATTTCGGCAAGGCCAGCGAGTAAGGTAAGATTACCAGCTACGGATTCTCCCAGGTGCAATTGTCGAAAGCCACGTAGCCGATGAGCCGCTCCGGCATACCCGCGATCGCCAAGCGCGAACAGCCTTCGATCGCATTCTCGTTCTCAAACACACCGACGGTACCGATACCACCCGATTTCGGTGCGCTCGCGCACAGGGTTTCACCTCGACCAAGTGCCCGCACCTTGCGCTCACCGCCATCTGCTTCAGCAACGAACAAGAGATCTTCGTTGCCGCCGTTCTCAACACAAACCGCACTCGTACCTCCATCCTCGGTATCGGCATGGAGTGTCACGTCTCCCAGCAGCACGCCGGCAAACACGATAACGGCGAGAATGCGTTTCAGCAGCACGAGTTGGCGATCTCCGTCCGACAGCACCTCGTCGAGCAGGTCCGCTTGAACTCCACGGTCAACCTCCATCGCGTTCGTTTTTCCATCCAGTCCTCCTATGGGGGCACGGGACTATCGGAAAGCCCCTCCACACTTTCACGACAAGTCCATTTTGGCGAACCTATCGGCGAGGGCTCGGCTTAAGGGTTGTTGGCATCAATCCGAGTTTGATGATGGAGCCCGATTGCAATCATGTCGACGACGGCATCACGTAAAATACACGATCGATCCCAAGAATCGTGTAAGGACTGCTCCGTCGTACTCACAAGAGCTTAATGGGACACATCTAAATGAGCAGTTTGAACGACTTCTGGGAGGTCGTCATCGAGGTTTGGAATACCGGCATCCTCGGTGTTGATCATGGCCGCATTCTGGTTGCCTTAGGTATTTTACTCCTGTTCTTGTTGTTGCGACGCCTGTTTGTTCGCATTTTTGCGAGATGGATGCGTTCCCTGGCTAAGCGGAGCGAGACGGAATTAGATGACAAGATTGTCGAGGTCCTTGAAGATCCGATTGGATTGATACCGGTTGTCTTCGGACTTTTTCTGGCGGCTGAATATCTGCAGCTCGACGATACCTTTGCTCTGCTCGCCAACAATTTTATCAAGTCCCTGATCACCATCATTATATTTTGGAGCTTTCACCGGCTTGTCGAGCCGTTGAGCCTCTTGCTCGGTGGACTTGAACGCTTGCTTAACCGGGAACTCGTCGGCTGGCTACTTAAGGCGATCAAGTGGGCCATCGTTTTCGTTGGTGCAGCCGCTGTCCTTGAAACTTGGGGTATTCGGGTGGCGCCGCTCCTCGCTGGTCTCGGCATCATCGGTGTGGCGGTAGCGCTCGGCGCTCAAGATCTGTTCAAAAACCTGATTGCCGGTCTGCTAATAATTGCGGAAAGACGATTCAGCGTAAGGGACTGGATCAAGGTTGACGGCGTTGTCGAAGGTACGGTTGAAAAAATAAACTTCCGCTCCACACACGTTCGGCGTTTTGACAAGGCCCCGGTGCATGTTCCCAACTCAATGCTTTCCGATGCGCCGGTCACGAACTATTCACGCATGACGCACCGGCGCATTCGCTGGATTGTCGGCGTCGAGTACAACACCACAGTTCCACAATTGCGTCGCATCCGCGACGAAATCGAAAACTATATTCTGACGGATACGGCCTTCGCGGATCGATCGGAAGTGTCTACTTTCGTGCGCATTGACAGCTTCAATGACTCCTCAATCGACATCCTTGTTTATTGTTTCACCGCATCGACGAATTGGGGTGAGTGGCTCGAGATAAAAGAGAAACTCGCATACAAGATTAAGGAGATTGTCGAAGAAGCCGGCAGTGGTTTCGCCTTCCCGAGTCGCACGCTCTACGTCGAGACGTTACCGGGAGGCAGCCCAGAACCCTTCATTCCGCCGCAGGATACGACCGATGGCTTAGATCGCCCTTAACAGCTTAGAACTATTTCGACGCGATCCCAAGGTGCGTTTGCCAGCCATAGGCCATTTCGTTACCGGCGCGGCAGGTCTCCTGATTGATTCTCCCAGGCGGTGCGCGTGCCAGGGGCGCGCTTTTCACTTACGAACATTTGCGGCGTCGTCATAAGGTGTCTCGATATTGCAACCCTGTCGGGGAGCGAATGGGGCATCAGCGTGGGCGGCAGCAGTGTTGGCTCCGCGGGAAGTCGCACCTTCGACTTGCCGCCTGCGGCGAACGACGCGCGCTTGGTTCAAACTCCGAATAGGCCCGGCCCATCCGCTTCGAAACTAGAGCGCGTGAACCTTTAGCCTGGTCGGGGCATGCCGCTGCAAACCCTTGGTAAGCGAATTTCCGTAAAGAGTAATCCACGAGGTGCGCTGACCGTTGTCATCATCGACAGTGAGTTTCGTCCGAGAAAAGCCGAGAAATGTCGAGCGTGTCATGTTGGAAATGGCGCCCCATGGCAGGAATATCGCCTTGTGCCCGAAACGGAAAATGAGGATGGTCTGCATATGAACGCCCTGTGAGGAAACCGTCACCGTGACACAGTTTCCGTAGCGCCCAAGCCGATTCAAATGTGCGCTGTGCCAGGAGAATTTGTCGCCCGAGGGCGGATTGTCGGCGCTGAACTGTGAGGCAAGCCTTGCCCAGCCGCCTAACCGTGAAACCAAGAACACAATAGTTATCCAAAAAATTGGAAACGCTACCAAAAATCCCGGCAAGACCTTAAAGACAATCAGCGCGTCCATCATCGGATATCACTCGAGGTTGCACAGGTACGCAATTCTTGCGGGCTAGGCCGGTGACATCAACTACCGCGTTTGCCCGCGCGAAGAGAATTTCAAATGTTCAATGCTTAGTAGCTGCCGTTACAGGCTCTCTCTTGGGTCTGTGCAATTGCGGCACCGAATAACTAAAACACACTGGCAATGGACGCCACCGTCAGTTTTCCTGGCGGCCTTAGGCAATATGATAGACCGGCAAACCAACGGATCTTCGGCTGTCCCGTGCTCGGCGCTGGAGCTCAACGAGATTCAACATTGAGGCTCCCGGGTGGTTTGCCGGGCCTTTGAACACTCCCCTTGACGGTCAACCCGAAAGGTAATCCACCACAAGAGCAGGCCGGCTACAATCGGTATGCCGCCATAGAAGAGCATGGCAATCAACCATAAGATCACTCCGGTCAATATTGGTGTGCCGTCTAACAGGAGTACTGACTCTAACTGACCGAACCATGCAGACCGTGCTGCAACGACGGCTGAAGAGTGTCCAAGAAGTAGCACCGCCCCTATCAAGAAACATCCGCCCAAAAGGGCCATGACATAAACCCCACAGGCGGCGATCGGGCGCCGGAAAGTGAGCAGCGGTCTCGGGCTCGGGTCAGACATAGGTCACCTCGTGCACTTGCCTTTTTGCGTGTTACCACAACCGCCAAATCGCGCCCATCATCGGGGCCGATTCGGTATCTGCCCCACCGTTCTGGCTTCGACTTCCCTCCCCGCGCGATGCGCTGCACCACGGCGGAGGTTTCAGCAATTGGTATCCGGATCGAGCCCGGTGGCAATGTCACAGTCGGGTTTGGCTCGGTCGGGTTCTCCCTTTACGCGATATGCCAGGGCACGGTTACCATAGGCCAAAGCGAAGTCCGGCTTGATCTGAATGGCCTCGCTATAGTCCGCGATAGCATGATCAAAATCGCCCATGAATCCGTAGGCGTTGCCACAGTTGAAATGCGCGGCGGCGAGCCTATCGCCGATCAAATTGCCGGACATGATGAGATTGGTGCAGCCCTGGATTTGGACTTCAGGGCCCGCCCCCTGCTCACAATCGTGGACGTCGTCCGCCACCGCTGGTGTCACCTGACCGAGCACCAGCAACGACACTGTCACGAACAGCCATCGGAACGTCAGAGCACTATTCAGCATGGCGACGCCCTCTCACTCGCCAGAATACGCTTATTTCGCCCAAAGGAAATTGATGTCGGTTGAGCAGGCACTGAATCTATCCTTACGCCCTCGTGTCGAAATCGACCATGAGAAGTCAGATCATTGCAGTTCGCACAAATCGACAATCCCGCCCAGCGATGCGCCCTTTTCGAGGTCATCATATCCATAGTCGCCGAATGTCATTTCGAGATCAATCTGGCCACGTAAACAGTATGCACTACCAAATTCAGGGTCGAACTCAATGGCGGCCACGACATCATCGTAGGCAAGTCCAATCTGGGTCACGAAGTCTGACCCATCGTCTTGACCCCAAGCGATGCTCCAATGCGCGACCCCTCGATTAAAGAATGCAGAGGCATGGTCCGGTTTGATCTCGATGGCGCGGTCGTAATCGGTTATGGCGCGCTCATACTCCCCCAGAGATTTGTAAGCAATGCCGCGATTGTTGTAGACCCGGTGATCGTCCGGATCGATCTCGATAGCTTTGTCGAAGTCGGCGATGGCGCGGTCGAAATCGCCATTGGCGTCATAGGCGAGGCCACGGTTGTAATAGGCCAAGTCATGATCCGGCTTGATCTGGATAGCTTCACTGTAGTCGGCGATGGCGCGATCGAAATCGCCTTTGCCGCGGTGGGCGTTGCCACGGTTGTAGTAGGCTATGTCATAATCGGGTCTGATCTGAATGGCCTTGCTGTAGTCGGCAATTGCGCGGTCGAGGTCTCCTTTGTCGCTAAAAGCGGTGCCGCGCTCACTATGGGCAATGGCAAGGTCTGATGCACTCAAAACTCCAGAATCAATAAGCCGGCTGCACCCCCGGATTTTGACGTCTCGGTCAGACAGCTGATCGCAGTCGTCATAGTCATCCGCCGCCGTTGGTGTGACCGCACCGAGCACCAGCAGCGTAACTGTCACGACTAGCCATCGGATTGTCAGAGCGATTTTCATCATGGCGCACCCTCCCTACGCGCGCCAGCCTACGCCCTTTGCGCACAAAAGAAATTGATTTCGCTGACGTAGGCACTCCTTTGCCGCTGTAGCCAATGACAAACCCCGTCTCAAATCGAGCCGGCTGGGTCGGCAAAACTACGGCCTCACCGCATCCATCACGGGACCAATCAGCTCCCGGCAACGCGGTGTTCTAATCCCTATCTCCTGATACCCCGATCGGTCCCGGTATTTTACCTTGGATAAGTCTGACGGTGCCGGCGGGTCTGAGCCTCAAGCGATATGTCTGTCAGCCCTGTCGACCTATAGACACGGCATCAGCGCGAAAGATCGCGGTTACAAGCACAATTATTCGGCCGCGGCTGAAAAGTCGGGGGTCTCAAGTTCCGGCACAACCTTGTCCATGAACAGTCGAATTTCCTCAAGCAGCTCGTCCTTGGGCTGTTGTGCCCAATGCCAGATGAGGGTGATGTATTCACACGGAATCCGTGAGTAGATCTCTTGCCAATCGGCAATCGCATCGTCGACGGTGCCACCCAGAATAAATTTGGTGTCTTTCATTGCCTTGAACGCAGCCTCGGCGTCGTTCTGCACCGGGTCGACATTGTGGTTTCCGAACACGCTGTAAAAGTTCTTGAAAATATCAAGATCATAATTGCGTAGATTGCGGTCGAAATCATCGGCCGATTTCGCCAGCCGCGTATGGCGAACGATATTCTGTTTCTGTCCGAAGAGTACGTCGCGGCCGTGCTTTTGTGATTCCTCGACATAGACCTTGGCGAGCTCGACGACGCTATCGGTCGGGTTGAAATAACTCGGCCGAAACCCATGCTTGGCGGCAAATTCAATGGTTGCCCGGCTGCGCGCGACCGCCATGAACACCGGCGGATGGGGCTGCTGGAAGGGCTTCGGCACAACGGAGATGCGGCGCAGCACTCCATTGTCATCAACCTCACCATCGGCGCCGGCTTCGTGTGCAATCTGGTGGCCTGGATAGCCCTCGATTCCGGTCTTTAGCGGATACGGAGCTTGATAATATTTCCCATTGAGTTCGACGGAATCCTTGGTCCAGCAATCCAGGACCATCTCAACTCGCTCCTCGAATATGTCACGATTCTTGGCATCAGCAGCACTTCCGTCGGATACGGTCGCAACCGCATCGCTGCCCTGGCCAAGAACATTTGTCCAACGCGACTGGTACCCGCGCGCAAACCCAACAAAATACTTCCCATGAGTTAAATGATCGATCATCGCGGTTTCTTCCGCAACGCGGATAGGGTCATGCGTCGCCATCACATAACCGAACGCGCCAATGTGCAGATTCTTGATCTGGCTCGCCCAATGGGCGTTCATGATGCCGGGGTTGGGACCAACTTCATAACCTTCGGAATGGAGATGGTGCTCGATTGTCGACATCCCCCACGCACCCATCTCGTCGACTTCTTTGATGATCTCGCTCCATTCGTGAACGATCTTGTAATACAGCTCAGAGTCCCGGCCGATCGGCCGCCGCGCCCGCCGATCATTCTCATCTTTTGCGGGGAAAACGGGATAGAGTTGAACGATAACTTTTGGCGAGCCCATAGTAGGAATCCTGTTGTGGTTCGATTGTTTTTAAATGGATGCCATTCAATCGGCGTGTTGAGTATAAATTCCCTTGTTTCAACGCCCATTTCTAACTGACTTTCGGTCGATCTCTGCATAGATTTTGCAGCGGAAAATTGCCACACAATAAATTCCAGCCGCGCCGCATTGTTCCAGCATAGGTCTTAAGACCCCTCTCCTCCCCGTGCACTGAACAATCTTGCAGGTCGCGGCACCATACTGAAGCACCAGGTTACGCGCTCAAATCTTTCTCCATCACGCGACGCACTGCGTCCGACGGTTTGGTTGACGTACGAGAGCGGGTGTCAAAAAACACGTTCACGCATTCTGCAGTCGCGAGGCAGACATCGTCACGAAACACACCATATCCAGATCGAAACGAACTATTGCCAATCCGAAGCAAGCGCGCGCCGACGCGCACTTCACCGGGAAATCGTGTTTCCTTGTGATAATTAATTGTCACACTGGCAAGAACAGTATCGAACCAATCAGGCACATCCAACAAGTACGAAGCGTTCAGTGTTGCCCGGGCTACTTCGATCCAAATACCATAAGCGGAGTTGTTGACATGGCCCATTCGGTCTTCATCAGCATAACGAATGGTCACTTTACTCCACCGACGATAGATCCCCGCATCGGTCAAGTCCGGCAAACTGGTAGCATTCAAAATGGTGCTCCCCTTTAAGCATTAGAAATAAATAACAACGTCAGTCGCACAGTACGACACGCCGACATGATCGCGCCGAATGACAGGCTATCACTTAGAATTTCATCTGTAGTTCATGTCCACTTCTCGTCGCAATCTCCCGGATCGGGACCTACACCACTGTCGTCACAACAATCCCGGCGCGGTTGAGAATTTGATCGATATTGGATCGGGCAGGCTTGAGCGTGCCCGCATCAATCGCCAACATCGCTTCGGCAATCGCCTGTGTGGCCGGAACGTCGAGACCGAGCTCACGCGCTCGATCGAAAACCAAGCCGCTGATAAAACGAATCTCACTGGCCCGCCCTTTGGCAACGTCCTGTCCCATCGATGATTTGCGATTGGGGCCCTGGCTGCGCCGGGCAATCATGCCGTCGAGTTCCTGATAAACCTCGGAGCTGCCGGCGTCGATCCATCGCTGCGCCGGCTGACCACCGAAGTCTTCGACATTGTGTCCGAGTGCAACGCCGACCGCGGCAGCTTCCTTGGCCAGGTGTATCTGCAACGCTCGGCAAACCGGGTCGGCCGCGAGTTCGGCCGAACCCATCCCGGAAATGCCAACCACCGGATTGCCCATGCAGTTGGTCGCCAATTTCGCCCACCGCTCGCCCCACAGGTTTGTCGTAACCTTGCCGGCATCGATCGGATCGAGAAGTTCGATCAGCCTGTGCAAACGTTCAGTGTCACTACCGTCATGTTCGCCCGCACGGAACACCGTATGGCCAAGTTCGCGTTGGCGCTTTGCTCCCGGGCGATGCGTCTTGCCGGCGACATACATCTCGACCGAGATCGCCGACATGATGAGCCCCACCGCCCGCGTCGTTCCAACGGCGTTCGCGACATCAGGGTCTGGCCAAGTGTTCTGGGCTGAAACGATGAAACCTTCGGGCTTGACGAAGCCGTCGACGAAGCGAGCCGCCCACGAGGTGTCGTATGCCTTGACGGCGACGAAGCCGATCTCGAACGGCTCCTCTCTGGCCACCCGCTCGGACTCGTGCAGGTGAACCATGCGCGGGTGCGCGACGAAAGTCTCGTGCGGTCCGCTCACCTCAAGGCCGTCGGCGGTAATTTTCTCGACCTGCTCAGCCCAGTGTTCGACCAGGGTTACATCGTGGCCGGTATGGGAAAGCCAACCACCGAGATAGGTACCGACGCCGCCGGCACCTATAAAAATGAGTCGTGCCATCCTGCCCTCCCCTAATTCACCGACCAGGGGCCGGCCGGCAATTCGAACTGCGGTGACTTTAGGCGCAATATTGAGATGATGGAACTCCCGATCCGGTTCCCGACCTAAGCCGCGAATGGCGGTTCGTGGCTTTGCAAGCCAAAACCGGCGCCACAAGTGATCCTGCCGTTCCCCGATCCGCCATTCCCGGCTATGATCATCGTCGATGCCGGAGAGCCATAGGGACGTTGAAAAATAAACGAGGCAAAAAACTGATGGCGGAGCAAGCGTCTTCACTGGTCGGAAATGACTACCAATTGCTAGATGTTCGGCCCGTTGGCGGGTCGCTCGGTGCGGAAATTCTAGGCGTCGATCTTGGTGCGCTGACCGACGCGGCATTTGGCGAAATCTACCGCGCCTTTGTCGAGTATCAGGCGATCATATTTCGCGACCAGGAACTGACCACCGACCAGTATCTCGCGTTCGGCAAGCGTTGGGGCGAAATCCAGCTCTATCCCTATGCGAAGGGATTGCCGTCGCATCCCCAAATCCTAGAACTCCTGCGCACCGACAAAGATGCAGTCGCATTCGGCAATGTTTGGCATTTTGACGGCAGCAATTACGCGGCCCCACCTAAGGCAACCATGCTCTACGCGCTTGAGATACCGCCGGCCGGAGGCGACACCATGTTTGCCAACATGTACGACGCATATGACAACCTTTCACCGGGAATGAAGTCGCTTCTGGGAACTCTCAAGGGCCTTAATGTCGGCCAACGCGAGCTTGCCTTTTTTTCGGATCTCAGCGGCATGACGCAGAAGGATCCGGGGGACATGGTCGTGAGTACGCTTCATCCGGTCGTCCGGACCCATCCCGACAGCGATCGAAAATCTCTCTTTGTCGGCCATCGTATGGAACACTTTGAAGACATGACGCCGGAAGAAAGTGCGCCTCTGACAACATTTTTGAGGAACCACGCAATCCGGCCTGAATTCACATGTCGATTCTCGTGGCGGGTCGGCTCTTTGGCGATCTGGGACAACCGTTGCGTCCAACACTATGCCGTCGACGATTATGTCGGTCACCGCAGACGAATGCACCGCATTACTATCGCCGGCGAAGAAGCGCCCTACTGATCACCGTGGCAAGGCTATCCGCAGCACGCCCGGTGCTCTTTCTAGCCACCGCAGTCCGAAACTTATGCCCGCAAGATTAAGGAGGAAATGTCGATGATCGTTGAAACACGAACGTATACACTTAGGCCGGGTACGGTGGCCGAGTTTCTCAGGATCTACGAAGAACACGGATTTCCCGTCCAGCTTCCGATCCTTGGCACACTCGTCGGCTACTACACCACTGAGTTCGGCCCACTCAATCAAGTAATCCATATGTGGGGCTACACCGGCTTTGAAGACCGCGCGAAGCGACGAATCGAACTCGTCAAATCGCCCGGCTGGCAAACCTATCTGCCGATGAATCGCGACAAGCTTGTATCCCAAGAAAACAAGCTCTTCATTCCAGCCCCCTTCTTTGATCCGGCGAAAGGGCCGGCCCTTGCATAGTAGTATCCGGCAGGACCCGTCATCGGTCTTTGCGGCTCCTACCCTTCGGCGATCGGACACATCCCCGGGACTGGTGAGGGTACTAGAAGCTTGGTCTCCTGTTTGACCATTAACGGTCGAATTTTTTGTAGATGGGCGTCCCAATCCGGACGTGCATAATTCGCTGTTCGTATTTCGGCGCGCTGGTTCAAATCGTCGTATTTCCATAGATGAACGATTTGGTTCAGCGGTCCGATATCGCTTTGAAAATAGCCTACGAGATGATCTTTCAATCGCGGATCCTGGGCATTCAATCCACCAGCAATGTAGTGCTGCCAATACTCGGAGGGTTTTCCGGGTTGTAGCGTGTAAGTACGGAGTTCGAATATCATGTCTACCTCTGCTGTTCTAACGTTGAGACACGCGTACTGTGCCGGCTGTGGAGCAATCGGCGCAAGCGCAACTGGGCGAAAGGCTCGTCCTATCCGGCCGCCATTCTTTTGGAGACAGCCCGGGCTGCGATAGTAGTATAGGTGCCGTGGGAGGTGGCAGGAGAAGCGAATATGCAGGCTGGCGAAACGTTTGATTTCATTATTGTCGGGGCCGGCAGTGCCGGCTGCGTTCTTGCCAATCGGCTGAGCGCCAGCGGCCGGCACACGGTGTTGCTGCTTGAGGCCGGCGGACGGGACACAAACCCGTGGATCCACGTACCGCTTGGCTATGGCAAGCATTTTTCCAATCCCAAGGTCAATTGGCTTTACACGTCCGAACCCGAACCGACGACGGGCAACAGGGGTATCGCTCAACCGCGCGGAAAGGTCCTTGGCGGCTCGTCCTCGATCAACGGTCTAGTCTACGTGCGCGGCCAGCGCGAGGACTACGATCATTGGCGCCAACTCGGTAACCAGGGATGGACCTATGAGGATGTGCTTCCCTACTTCCGTAAAAGTGAAGCCAATGAACGTGGCGCTGACGATTATCATGGCGGCGACGGCGAACTCGCGGTTAGCGATTCCCGCATTCGCCATCCGCTCGCCGACGCATTCATTGATGCAGCCGAAGCCTGCGGATTTCCGCGCACTGACGACCACAACGGTGCCATCCATGAAGGATTTGGTTATATTCAAACCACCCAGCGCAAGGGACGCCGATCGAGTGCAGCAACCGCCTTTTTAAAACCCGCCATGCGGCGGCCTAATCTCAAGGTCGTAACGGGCGCACACGCGTCCCGCGTTTTTGTCAACGATGGGATCGCCGATGGCGTTGAATGGGTGGCCAACGGAAGCGTACAGAGGGCGTCAGCTTCTGGCGAAGTCATCCTTTCTGGCGGCGCTATCAACTCACCGCAAATCTTGCAGCTTTCAGGCATTGGCCCGGCCAACCATCTTCGAGGTCTCGGCATCGACGTCATTGCAGATCTTCCCGGTGTCGGGGCCAATCTCCAGGACCATTACAACGGCCGGCTCGTTTACCACACAAGTCAACCGAACACGCTTAATGACGTCATGCAAAGCCGATGGCGGATGATGCGCGAGGGCTTACGCTACATTACTTCACGCAGCGGATTTCTTACTCTCAGCACTTCCGTCGCAGCCGGTTTTGTGCGCAGCGACCCATCAGTCGCAAGTCCTGATATGCAATTCGGTATCGCTCTATTTAGCGCCGACAAAGCCGGCGTGGAACTCCATGACTTCTCCGGAATTTCGATCATTATTCGCCATCTGCGCCAACTCAGCCGTGGCGAGGTTATGATCACGGGCAGCGACCCCCTCGCACCACCGGCGATCAGGCCGCGCTATCTGACTGTCGAGAGCGATGTTCGCGGACTTGTCAATGCGATGATGGTGGGGCGCAAGATCATGGAGGCCCCTCCGATGCGCGCGCATATCGTCGCCGAACATCTTCCAGGGCCGTCATGTGCTAGCGAGGATGAGATGGCCGATTTCGTAAAAACCCGTGGCGGAATCAGCTTCCACCCGGCTGGGACCTGCAAAATGGGCCATGACGATCAGGCGGTCGTTGATGACCGGCTTCGCGTCCACGGTATCGGGAAGTTGCGCGTCATCGACGCTTCGATCATGCCGACATTGGTTTCCGGTAACACAAACGCACCGACGATCATGATCGCGGAGAAAGGCGCCGATATGGTGCTCGGTGACGCGGCTGAATAGCTGTTTCGGAATCATTTCACGCACGGACGGTGCAGAAACCAAATCTGCCGCACCGCCCGCGCAATGATTATTTCTCCCACCAATGCAGGGAATCCTGACCAAGCCCCTGGGTGCCATTCGGGCCACCACCGCCGGTGCGCAGGTAGATACTGCGATCGTGACCCGGACCATATTTGCCGCCAAGCGCATCGACCATCCAGTCCATACACATTGCGTGACTGTCCAGTCTCGGTCCGGGGGCCGGGAACATTCGGGTCATATGGTAGGTGTCCTCGTAGATCCACAATTCCTTGGGCGCGGTGATGTTGCCGTAGAACTGGTAAACCAATTCGACGGGGCTTCGTGCGTCATACTCACCGGCGGTGAGCAGCACAGGGCATTTGATATTTCCTTCATTGCCTTCGACAGCCATGTCGGAAACAATCTTGTCGAGTTCTTCTTCGCTTTTGGCACCGGTCAAATAGCCGAAGAGCTGTTTGTAGCGTGGAGAGAAGGTGTCGAGGATATAATATTTGTCGATATACGAAGCCCAGTTGCCGACGACGGCCTTGATCCGTGAATCACCGGAACAGGCGACCTTGAGACCCCAATGAGAGCCCATCGATTGGGCAACGACACCGATTTTATCCCCATCGACTTCCGGTCGTTCGGCCAGCCACTCTGCGATGGCGAGAACCGCGCGCCGGTAATTGTCTGCGGTTAACTTGTTATCCCGAAGGTTACTCGTGCCCTGACCCGGTCCGTCCATCACCAGGAGGTGTACGCCTCGATCAAGGGCGTGGTTCGCTTGCGGATCGGGATAGACCTCTTTGGTGCTATCGCAGCCAGGAATGAAGATCACCGCAGGTGCTTTGGGCTTTCCAGGCAGCATGTGAAAATTGCACTGAAGCTCAGCACCCTCGAACGGGATCTCGACCCGCTCCATGGGATTGGGCGATAGCTCCATCACCTTTTCGTAGTTTGCAACGCAACGGCCGTGCAGATACCGCTTTTCATCGTTTGTTTCGAGGACGGGATGCTGGGCGCGCGCGAATTGCGCTGAGGCACGGTAGTAGAGCTCCAATGCAGTGAATCTGTGGCCGGCCGCATCCTCTTCCTGAGCAACGCGTTCCAGGCGCTGACCAATGCGGCCGAGATGCTTGGAGATCTGGGCATGGCTTTTGACGCTTGCCGGCAATTCTCTGCCATCCATATCCCAATGGAAGACGCGGCCGGACTCCTTGACCACATAGTCGAAAATCCATTGCTGACGGTCGCGGTCTAGTCTGGGGGTGCGCATGGGCGGTTCCTTTCTTGTTTTTCTTGACTGCGGTCGTTGCGGCAGTCCTTCCTGAGCAACATGATGAGACCGTAGCGGGCAACGATTTCTGCAATTGCAAACTATCAGCCCTTGAAGTCACTTTCACTGAGATTGAGCAGTTTCAGGGCATTCAGACCGCAGATCTGCTGGCGCTCAGCCTCCGAAAGACCGGGCACCTGGAAAACGTGCTCGACTGGATCGTATTCCGCCATGTCAGCCGCATAGTCGGTTCCAAGCGCAATTTGATCAACGCCAAATTTTCGAATGAGGTATTCGAGCTGATCGACGGAAAAGACAACCGTGTCGTAATAGAAGCGCTTCATATAGGTGCTGGGCTTTTCGAAAATCTTGTTTCGGCAGTCTTCTCGCGCGCCATAGGCATGATCCATGCGTGCACTGTAGGACGCCGCGAACGCCCCGCCATGACTGAGATAGAACTTGATCTTGGGATAGCGCGCCATAACGCCGTCAAAAATCAAATAGTGCATCGCCACTGTGGTATCGAGCGGATTGCCGATGATGTTGCCAAGATGGAAAGGGCCGAGGCGCGGACTTTCGAACGATGAGGGGTGAACCAAGATAAGCACGCCAAGTTCCTCACACCGCGCCCAAAACGGCTCAAGCCGTTCTGCCGACAACTCTTCATCGCGGACCCGGCAGCCGATCATTATACCGCGAAATCCGAGCTCGTTGACGCAGCGGTTCAGCTCCTTGATTGCCAGATCAGTGTCCTGGAGCGGCACAGTTCCAATGCCGGTCAGCCGTGTCGGATGTTTCTTGACCGCAGCAGCGAGCCCGTCATTGACCACTTGGCTCGACTCAGCGCCGAGACTTGCTTCGACATCGTAGTAGAACTGCGACGGCATGCACGAGACGGCCATCACATCCAGCCCCATCCCCCCCATATCATTTACCCGGAGTTCGATATTGGTCCGATGCTCGTCGCGTCTCGCCGCGTGGCGCTTGCGGATTTGATCTGTGAGCTGGTTGTCGACATTGGTACGCTCAACTTTTTTCGGAAGATGGGGCGCTACCAGCTCCACGCCGGCCTTAACCAGCAAATGATTGTGCAAATCAACCGTCAATGATTTTGGCCGCGGCTTGTCGGAAAGATGCTCACGACCGGCAGTTGATCCATATGTGTTAAGCGGGATGTCATGGGTGGGCATTGGTGAATTCCGTCTCTGTTTGAAAAAATCAAAAACTCGCTGTGATCTCAAAGTTCGGGATACGCGGCAGGCAAATGGGGCGGTCGGAGCGAGATGCAACGTGCCGCCACCGGCTAGATCAGGTCAATCCTTTTCATACACGGCAGCCGGACGACCTCTCCCGTACCTTCGTGATCGTCTACTGGGTATAACTTGCATCGATGCATCCTACGCTGAAAGCGCCAGGGCGGCGCGTGCGCGCTCAAAATTTTCGGCTCCAGGTTCGAGTTCGCCGGCCATAACCTTGTGGGTTATGTCAAGCAGCACATCATTGACCGGTGTTGGCACGCCATGTTGCCGACCCAATTCGCAGACGAAACCGTTCAGCATATCGACCTCGGTACGCCGGCCTTTAAGGATGTCCTGATACATGGCGTTCCTTGTTTCAACTTTGACATCGGCTCTCAGCTTGTCGATCAGCGTCTCAAGCAATCTGTTCGATCCCTCGACCTGCTCGGAGCTCAGGCCAAAGATTGGGACGATCTTGTAGCCCGAGGCCTGTCCGGCGGCGAGCGCTTCCTCGCCCGCGTGAAGAATGAGATCGCGGACGCCTTCGACCTCCGCAATCTGACCGGAAGTCATCCCCATAATCGACCGAATTGCCATGGTCATAGAATTGACAATCAGCTTCATCCATTTAGCGGAAAGAATGTCGTCGGAAATCGTAACTTTGCCGATGTGTTTGAAGATCGCCTCGACCTCCGCCACACGATGCTCCATCGACGGGTCGAGCGCGCCGAGCGCGAACCAGGTCCGCGCGGGCGGCGTATTGCGTTGAACCACGCCCGGCGTAAATAGCTGGGAAGACAATTCAACGACACAACCGATCGATCGATCATGGCCAACGATTTCCGCCAGATCCAATGCTGTCGTCGAGTTCTGTGCACCAATCAACAGACCGTCATCGGCGAGATGTGGCTTGATCAACTCGGCCATCCAAAGCGCGTCATATGATTTCATCATGAGCATGACGATGTCGAACTTGTCCTTGAAAGTGGCGACATCGCATAGGTGAAAGGCGCGAAGATCGGGAACCTCCAGCACTTCCTCCGGCATCTCGATTCTGAGCCCGTCGGACCGCATCGCCTCGACATGGGCTGGCCATTGATCGATCAACACCACGTCCAGCCCATTGCGCGTGAGATCGGCGGCAGCGCAACTGCCATTGGCGCCGGTTCCGAGGATTGCGATCTTCTTGCTCATCATCTCTTTTCCCTACCGCTTGGGCCTGTCTTACAGGTCAGGTCATCTTGAATGAGTCATTGTAGATAACATCAGAATTTGTCGGGAGAATACATACCCATCATCATCCGGAACACAGAGGTTGCGGGTGACCAGATCGGATCCTGCAATCGCGCCCCATTGCTATTGTTACCGGCGGATATAGGCTCGAGCAACAATCCACCGCACGCGGCCGCCCAAGATGTGACCGTGTGAGGTATGTTGATTTAGCCCTTGCCCGACCGCCTGGCGATCGCCCGTGCCTTCGCGAGCAACGCTTCGGCACGTTCGACGATCGGAACGTCGATCATTTTGCCCTCAACCGAAAATGAACCTCGGCCGCGATCGGCAAATTCCCGGTCGACGGCAACAATTTTTTCGGCTTGGGCGATTTCATCCTGCGACGGCGTAAAGGCCTCATTCAAAATGGGGACCTGAGAGGGATGGATGCACGGTGACCCAGAAAAACCGAAAGATGCTGCCCGTCGTGCGCCACTGGCATAGGCTTCAAGATCCGAGAAACCGGCGACACTGCCCATGGTTCCGAATGCCATCTTGCCGGCGGCCCGCGCCGCTTGGAGAACCATCTGCTTCGGCACCAGCATCACGTCTTCGCTCGGCACCCCGCCAATCGCAGTCGCATAGTCTTCGGTGCCTAGTGACATACCGACGAGACGCTTGCTAGCGGTGGCTGTCGCCTCTGCGCGGAACAATGGCCCAGGCGCTTCGATCGATCCGAGAAATCTAATGCCCCCCGGCGCAAGACCTCGAGCCGCCTCGAGCCGTGACACCAATTCGTCAAGCAAGCGAATATGTTCCGGCCCCTCAACCTTCGAGATGGCCAAGCCGGCGACATTCGGTATTACGGCCGCTTCAATATCGCGCACGGCGAGTTCAAGTGGCTGATTGATGCGCACCAGAAGATCGCAAAGCCCGGGCTTCGCCAAGCGATCGACGACATCGGCGAGCATGGAACGCGCCTGGTCTTTTTCCCCGGCCGGAATGCTGTCCTCGAGATCGATGATGAGACCGTCCGCGCCCCGCTCGGTCGCCTTAGAGATGAATCGCTCGACATTGACAGGCACATAGAGAAGAGAACGCCAGACCGGCGGTTCTTGGTTGGCGCTCATATCGTTTCCTTTGCAAGACCGGTTGCGATTGCGGCATCAATTTCATCCGAGCTGAAGCCGCTTTGCGCCAACACTTCGCGTGTATTCTCGCCAAGTCGTGGCGCGGAGGTTCGAATGCTGCCCGGCGTGCCCGACATGCGCGAGGTCACCGCGTGCATCGGAAACTGGTCCATGTCCGGGTCGTCGTAGTTGGCTATCAGGCCACGGGCGCGCACGTGCTCGTTCTCCATCAAACGGGCAATGTCATTTACCGGGCCAATTGTGACTTCGGCCTGCTCGAAGAATTTTACATTCTCCTCGACCGACCGTTGGGCCACGAACGCACTGACAATGCTGTCTAGTTCGGCACCGTTGGCGATACGGTCTTCGGGCTTCTTGAACCTTGGATCTTCGGCGAGCCCAGGACCGCCGACAACGCGCATCGCACGCTCGGCCATGCCTTGAGTGGAAGCCGACATACAGACCCAACCACCGTCCTTGGCCCGATAGACATTACGCGGGCCGGGAAGGTGGCTGCGACTACCCATGCGCTCGCGCTTCTCGCCGGAAAGTTGATAATTGGCAGCCTGGGGACCCAGCGCATTGACGATTGGATCGAGCAAAGCAAGATCGATCACCTGCCCCTCACCTCCATTCAGCTCAACTGCCCGCAATGCGGTCATGCAGGCGAAAGCACCGGTCAACCCGCACAGGGCATCGGCCAGCCCCATCGGCGGAAGCAATGGCGGACGATCGGCGTAACCGTTCATCTCGGCAAAACCGGCGAAACCTTCAACCAGGGAACCAAATCCCGGCCGATGGCGATAGGGCCCCGTTTGCCCCCAGCCGGAAATGCGCGCCACGATGAGCCGTGGCTCGATTTCGTGCAAGACTTCAGGCCCGAGGCCAATTTGTTCAAGTGTCCCTGGCCGGAAGCTCTCGATAAAAATCGCTGTACCGGGAACGAGTCGTCGGATCAGCTGAACCGCGTCGTCATGACGGAAGTCGATGCACAGGCTACGCTTGTTTCGCGCCAGCGACTTCCAACTGGTCTCAACGCCGTCCACGCTCCAGCCGCGAAGCGTGTCACCCTTCAACGGCTCGATCTTGATCACATCGGCCCCATAGTCGGCCAATTGCTGGCTCAGCGTGTTGCCGGCCAGCAACCGTGAGAGGTCGAGGACACGAATGCCGTTCAGCGGCCCGCTCGCGCCCACGTCGTAGCCGGATTGAGGGAGCGGATTTACGCGTTTGGAGGGGTCGTCCATTCGAATTGTCGGCCTTCACAAATATTAGCGTCGGCGCATTGGCGCGCGCCGACGAAATCCAGAGAATGATACTGACGCCTTAAGGCCTGACGCACAAGCAATCGGTTGATCGGGGCATCGCGGATGAAGGATACGGAATCTGGTTTGGAGCAATATTCTCCGTTCGACCTAAGCGCGTGATGTGTACCGCGGCGATTGTGTTGCGAGGCTCTTCGTGGGCTGAGTTGAATATGGAAATATGCAGCGTTTGAAACACACGGACCCAAAGGGTTTCTCACCTCGGCGACAATACAAGAATCACCTAACGCCTCATCCGTTATTCCGCGCGGCCAGGACGCATAGTCACTTGAGCGTTGCTGAGCGAAGAGTGCGGCAGTTGAAGTATTTTCGGCGCACCTGAAGGAGGAGCTGGTGGTTTTTAAGGTGGGTTCAGCGGTTTGAGTTGCGCGGTACACCATCCAACCAATAGGTCTCGTTGTTATCGGCCCGGGCACCCGGAAATGCTCGTGAACATCGCCCAATCGCCGTTCTGGTGACTTCTTCGTCTGGGAGCAGCTCTTCGAATAATGCGCGCGCGAGTCTGGTCCGCTCCCAGTAATTGGTCGTGACCGGTACTTTGCCGGAAGCCATCAATTTTTTCCCATGGGCCACGCAATACGCAACGTCTCGATCAATTCCCGCTGCAGAAGCCAGAAGCGCGGCGCTGCCACTGGTCGTTAATGGACCAACTGCAAAGCCAAGGATCAAGACCAAAATAGCCCCACCGATGGCTCCGGAAATGTATCTGGCCCGGTTGGCTTTAAATTCCTCCATAGTGGCCTGCCTCATTTAGCTAGCCGGAGGTAATGTTAGGGTCCGGCGTAGAAAGTCGGCGGATGTGCCGACCCGGTGACATGGTACGGCGACCATGGTGGTACGGGCAAGACAGTTTGCGGCGCCGGCGGGCCTTCACCGCTCCGCCCATGGCTTCCATTCCCCGACTAGGTGCTGGGCCTCGGCAGAATCAGCAGTCGATGCTGGGATCGATCTGTTTGGCCGTGGAGCAGTCAGCCGCTGCTTGTTTGGTGTCGCCCGTGTTGCGATAGGCATTGCCACGATTGTAGTAGGCGGGGGCATCGTTCGGATTGATCTGAATAGCCTTGTCGAAGTCGGCAATGGCACGGTCGTAAAGACCCTTTTTACGATACACAATGCCACGGTTGTTGTACGCGAAGGCATCGTCAGGACTGATCTGGATTGCCTTGTCGAAGTCGGCAAGGGCGCGGTTGTAGTCACCTTTTTTGCTGTTAGCAGTGCCACGGTGGAAGTAGGCGTCGGCATCGTCTGGTCTGAACTGGATGGCCTTGTCGAAGTCAGAAATGGCACGGTTATAGTCGCCTTTCTCGCGGTATACGCGGCCACGGAATACATACGCGAGGGCCGCGAAGGCACCGACAGGATTGATCTCGATAGTCTTGTCGAAGTCTGCAACGGCGCGATTGTAGAAGCCATTTTCGCCGTAAATGCTGCCACGAAAAAAGTAGGCGACGGCAAGGTCCGGATTGATCTGGATGGCCTTGTCGAAGTCGGCGATGGCGCGGTCATGATCGCCTTTGGCCCGATACCCGACGCCTCTGTTGTAGTAAACGATGGCGAGGTTATTGCCCTTCTCCGTTCCAGCCTCGATGAGCTTGGTGCAGCCTTGTATCTGAACGTCAGTGTTGACCTCTTGGCTACAGTCGTCATAGTCGTCCGCCGCCGTTGGTGTCACCACGCCCAGCGTCAACAGCGTCACCGTCACAACAAACCACCGGGTTATCGGAAACTGCTTCAGCATGGCGAGACCCTCCACGGCGTCGCCAGTCTACAGCCTCTCGCCGCCCTCGACGAGAGGGAAACTATTTGACGAAGAGCCGAGCGAGCCACTGCGATCCTTTGGTGGTCCCGTGCTTGCCGGCGCTTGGGTCAACCATATTCGCCGCATCGTAGATGCCAGCTTGCGTCAGGTCGGCTCGCGTCGCGGACCTCCGGAGCGTCGAGGCCAACGATCCGGACATGCTCTGAGCCAAGCGCGAAAGTGTCGCCATCGATGATGCGAAGCTCGCCGGCGGCGATTGCCGGCAGACTAAACAGAGCCAGGAAAAATACCGCCCGCATACGGCCTCCGAAGAACAAAAGTCACCCGTGCGACTTTTTAAAAAGTCGCAGTTTCTTGCCTTGTTCTCAAGCGGTTTGCGCTAAGTCATTGAAATATTTGGTGGGTGTACACGGACTCGAACCGTGGACCCGCTGATTAAGAGTTCGTTTCTACGTCGATTTCGAAAGCCTTGCTTTCCGCCGCTTCTTGCTGTGTCCACATCAATATTCTTTGTTTTACCTGGACTATTCCTTGACATTATCAGCGTCTCCGCAGACAGTGAAGGCCTATTGGGATATGTTCTGGGTGTGGACATGGAGGGGACATGGAGAGCGGCATGCCGAAGCTCACGGACCGACTGATAAAGCAACTGACGCCGCCAGAAAGCGGATACACAATCGCGTATGACACTGAAGTCAGCGGTCTCGGCGTTAGGATCACGGCGGCCGGATCAAAAAGTTTTGTCCTACGTTATCGCCACAATCGGATCGCGCGGACTTAGAGTTATGCCCAAAAGTTGGTGACGGCGTGTTCAGGCGGCTTGGTTAAGTTGCTTGATCCCGTCTCTGAACTCAACCCCTTTGATCACTTCGGGCAGGCGATTGGGGCCGGAGATCCTTCGCCAT
>Ga0315339_1001112_pt1 | contig 25895 bp, 23 predicted proteins | sample ASW17metaG_FD_204514 | JGI IMG/M metagenome (GOLD analysis project Ga0315339, IMG submission 204514) | Ammonia-oxidizing marine archaeal communities from Pacific Ocean, United States - ASW #17 | ecosystem: Environmental > Aquatic > Marine > Oceanic | place: USA: California | collected 2016-12-05 | reverse complement strand
TCACATTTCCTCGTGTGGCCTCATCTTCACCGACTAAGAGAGCACAGGCGGCATTGATGCGATCGGCGCGCTTGAGGCGCTTGGAGATATTGCCTCGAAACGCCAAGTCAGTGCAAAACCCGGCACCCCGCAATTCCTGCGTCAAGGAAAATGCCATGGCTTCCATTCCTGATCCGACCGGCACGACGGCGATAACCTTGCTCTCAGCCTCGATATCACCAACCAGCATAGCTAGGCGCTCAATACCCGCGGCCCAGCCGACGCCAGGGGTTGCCGGCCCGCCCATGGTTCTGACCAGCCCGTCATAACGCCCACCGGCCAATACGGCGCCCTGGGCGCCGAGTGCCTCCGTGGTGAATTCGAAAGCGCTATGACAGTAATAATCCAGACCGCGCACTAGATGCGGATTGAGCTTATAGAAAATGCCTAAATCATCTAGGCCGGTGCATACTGTTTGAAAAAATTCGCGTGATGTGGGGTTTAAATAGTCAGCCATGATCGGCGCGCCAGCGACGATTTTACGGTCGCCCTTATCCTTTGAATCGAGGATTCTCAGGGGATTTAACTCCAGCCGTTTACGGCTTTCCTCAGATAAATCGCTCAAATTCCCTGTCAAATATTCAACTAAGCTAGTACGATAATTCTCACGACTCTCGCCGTCGCCCAGTGTGTTGAGCTCAAGCGTAACCTTATCTGCCACGCCAAGTGCCTGCAGAATTTGAGCGCCAAGGGCGATGATTTCCACATCGCCCAGCGCCTCCGGAACGCCCAACAACTCGGCACCAATCTGGTGAAACTGGCGCAAGCGCCCCTTCTGTGGCCGTTCATAGCGGAACATCGGCCCGCCATAGAAATATTTTAGGGGCAATTTTTGGCTCAGGCCGCCACTGATCAGGGCACGCGCCACGCCGGCGGTATTTTCCGGCCGCAAGGTTATCCAGTCGCCACCCTTGTCCTGAAATGTGTACATCTCTTTGGTTACGATATCCGAGACATCACCAAGGGTGCGCTTAAACACCTCGGTAAATTCGAAGATCGGCGTAGACATTTCCTGATAACCATAGAGGTTTGCCGTCGAGCGCGCCAAATCCATGACATGGCGGTGGCTTCTATGTGCATCCGGCAAAAGATCGTGAGTGCCGCGAACCGGCTGTAACTTCGTCACTTAAAACTCCGTCTAGAAAGTCACCAACAGATTAACGCGCCAGCGATCAATCACGGCCCGTACCTATTTCTGTATATTTTGCTATAGCAGCTTCGCCAACTGATAATTCGGCAAGTTGCGCTAACGGCTTGCGTCTAATCCAGCAATCAGGGTTTCCGGATCGAGAGGGACGTTGCGCCGAACAACGCCAATAGGGCCGAGTGCTGCCACCACAGCACCATCAACTCTCAGCTCGAGTGCTCCGGCATTACCCGTCACCATAATCAAGCCCGCGCGATCCGGCACCTGGTACATATCACCGGTACGCAAAATTCGCGTCAGAAATAATTCATTATTGGGGCCTTGAATTTGCACCCAGCTATCCGCCTTGGCAGTGATGGCAATGCGGAAATCTATGTTTTCCGCGCCATAAATTCTCGGCACATAGGTTGGTGCATTACTCACCTCGGAGGCGTTCGATGCCAATTTAAACTCACCAGAACCACTCGTTTCACTGGCGTCGGTAGCGCCGTTCAAATCCTGCGCAGTCGAATTGCTGACAATCACCAGAGGGTCGCGCGACCCGGATGAGGCCTGATTCAATTCAACAGGAGCATCACCGGCCTGGTTGTTAGCCGCGTTATACCGTAAGGAATTGCTTCTTGGCGGCGCGGCTTCTAAAGGTACGCTATCTATCGGATCCGTTTTTACAGGTGCCGTTTCAGAAGACGCAGTCACTGTATCGCCATTATCAGCACGAGCCGTACTGACCGCTGTTGTAGATTGAATCGTCGTAACTTGAATCGCTGTTTCCGAAACGCTTTGTACCGCCGCTTCAGTAGAATCTTGTGCCACTGTTTTGACCGCTTCAGCAGATGTCTCTTTAGATTCTTTCCACAGAGAGTTTGGCGGCGAGCCATTGGTGGCTGTCGGGCCATCTGCATTAGCCGTTCGAGTTCCACCCTCCATATCAGACGGTATTTTATTAGTAAATTCGTAGTCTGCGGGCGCTTCAGCTGGTGATTCTGTCTGTGATTCCGCCAGCTCAACTGTCTCGGAGGCCACCGATTCCATTACTTTTTCATCGCCGATAAGGCCTGCCGCTTCGGCCAATGTAGTCGAAACATCAGTGACCAAATTGGTCGCAATCTGGCCTTCCGTCGAATAAACATACCAGCCGCCATAGACCAGTCCGACGAGCACCAGCACCCCAAGGATTAGCCAGATTTTGGGCTTGCCGCCTGCCTTGGGCGGCACCGGAAAGGATAAATCGCGCTGCGCGCTGCCAGCCTCGGTTTCGAGCTTTAACCGCGCGATCATCTCATCCGGATCAAGGCCAAGATATTGGCTGTAGCTGCGCAGAAATCCTACCGCGTAAGTTATACCAGGCAGGTCATCAAAGCGGCCCTCTTCTAGGGCCTCGAGATAATTTAGGCGAATGTGGAGTGCCGCAGCTACGTCCCGAAGCTCATAGCTGGCGACCATTCGGGCGCGATGCAGGTCAGCGCAAAGGCTCGGCAAATCGCCGGCGGGCAGGCCGTCAATTGCGCGTAAAGGGGGCGCTTTGCCTAATTCTGGTTCGAGAAGCCCAGCTTCTCTTTGCTCTACCATTCTGCCGCCTCTTCATTTCAACCCATCCACGCCACTTATCACATGCCGGCTGAAATTCACTTACACGGGCAAATATCTATTTCATGCAGCACACCAAGAACGGTTCCTCACTGCAGTCAGGATACGTCTTATTAATCATTACCGCTTTTTCCCTACCGCTCCCTTTGCTCTAGCTCACGTTAAAACAGCAAAGCGGCTGCTAATGCATTGTCTTAGCGGCAATTCAGAAAAGTAACACCAGCACAAGAAAGGCGCAATTATTAATGTATCCCAAGATTCTTCCGGGTTCCGGACGCGCACGGTGATAATTATCCCGCCCCTGTGGATAACCTTTAGCGCCCACGACTGAGAGCGTTTACCGCCTGGTTCACCAATTCTTCGATGATTTCTTTGACCGGCTGCTCGCACTCCACCATACCGACGCTTTGCCCGGCCATCATGGAGCCATTTTCCACATCACCTCCGATCACGGCGCGGCGCAGAGAGCCAGCCCAGAATCTTTCAATGACGAGCTGAGCTTCCTTTTGGTCGAGCTCACCGGCCCGGAAGCGATCGATGGCATCACGCTGCGCAGCAAAAAATTGCTCAGTCGCCTGATTAGCCAGAGCCCGCACTGGAATAACCGGGAAGCTCGGATCGAGCTGGACAGAGAGCTGCGCATCGCGCGCCTTGGCACGAATAAAGGCTTTTTTAAAATTCGCATGGGCGATGGATTCAGTGGCGCAGACAAAGCGCGTGCCAATCTGACAGCCTGCCGCACCCATTTGCAAATAAAGCGCCATGGCATCGCCGCGACCAATACCACCGCCAACAAAAATCGGTACATCTTCAAGATAGGGCAGAATTTCCTGACACAACACGCTGGTCGCCACCGGTCCCGTATGACCGCCCGCCTCCATACCCTCGATAATGAAGGCATCTACACCCTGGCGGCTAAGTTTTTTTGCCACCATCAGGGTTGGCGCGAAGGAGATAACTTTCACGCCTGCATCATTAAGACGTTGGGTTGCGCTGCGCGGTGGCAATCCACCGGCCAGAACGACATGTCCGACGCCAGTATCGATGCAAATTTCGAGCAGCTCATCAAGCTCAGGATGCATGATGATCACATTGACGCCGAAGGGCTTATCGGTGAGGGAGAAGGTGCCCTCGATTTCCTGGCGCAATTCTTCCGGGCTTAGGGAGCCGGTGGCGATAACGCCAAAGGCACCACTATTGGACGTCGCAGCGACAAGATTGCGCTCCGACAACCACGACATGGCACCGCCAAGAATAGCATAGCGAACACCGAGAAAATCACAGCCGCGCGCCGACAGTGCGTCTAGCTCGGCGCGAGCGCCCTGTTTATTGCTCATCCAACCGATAGGCGGCATGGAGCGCGCGCACTGCACGTTCCGTATGCTCTTCTTTAATCAAAACACTGATCTTGATTTCTGATGTGGAGATGACCTGGATATTAATTTCTTTCTCCGCCAGGGCGGAAAACATGGTCTGCGCTACGCCGGCATGGCTCTGCATGCCAATGCCGATGACTGACACCTTGGCCACATCACTGTCACTCAGCATATGCTCAAATTCGAGTATGCCTTGGCGTTTTAGCAGCTCTTCTTTGGCACGCTTGGCATCAGCGCGGGCGATGGTGAAGGTAATATCGGTCGCCTTGCCATCATGTGAGATGTTTTGCACTATCATATCAATATTGATGCCGGCCTCCGATAATGGAGCCAGAATATCTGCCGCCACACCGGGCTTGTCCGGCACCCGGACGACCGTAATTTTAGCGTCATCGCGGCTATAGGCGATGCCAGTCACCATCTTATGTTCAACATCATCTTCCAAGTTCGGCGATTCATTGTCTTTTGAAGGCATGCCCCATACATCCGTGATAATTGTTCCTTCGACCAAGGTTCCCGGCAAATCAGCGAAGCTCGAAAGCACCTGGATCGGCAAGCGATGGCGAAGCGCCAAGCGCACCGAGCGCGGGTCGAGCACCTTCGTCCCAAGAGAGGCTAATTCCAGCATTTCTTCGCAGGTAATCTTGTCGATTTTACGTGCATTAGTAACGATCCAGGGATCGGCGGTAAAGACCCCCGTCACGTCAGAATAGAGATCGCAGCGCGCCGCACCAAGCGCCGCCGCCAGCGCCACCGCCAGCGTATCGGAACCACCGCGGCCAACCGTCGTCACCCGGCCATCCGGCGACAGGCCCTGAAAACCGGCCACCACAGGGACGCCGCCGGAATCCATCAGTTTTTGAATATCGTCGGTATCAATATTGAGGATCCGCGCGCGTGCATGATTGCTGCTGGTGTGCACCGGCAATTGCCAACCGAGCCACGAGCGCGCATCAATACCGAGGCTCTGCAGCGCTAACGCCACTAAGCCGCTTGTCACCTGCTCGCCGCTCGAGACCACCACGTCATATTCAGCGCTATCACAATCCGGCGCCATATCCCGCGTCCAGCCGACCAATTGATCGGTGACACCTGCCATGGCCGAAACTACGACAGCAACCTGGTTTCCGGCATCGAGCTCCGCCTTTACCCGGCGTGCTACACGGCGGATGGGTCCCAAATGGGATACTGATGTCCCACCAAATTTTTGTACAATTAAAGCCATTTTATTCACATTCACGCCCAACATTGGTGTGGGCGCGCCTCTTTCAACCAAATAACTGGACGAAAGGCGGGCTATACATACTGTGTTAGAATCCGACAGGCAAGTAATTGAGCGCACGGATCGGCATATAGATGATTTGCGACGGAAAGACGGCATGACGCAGAAGCAAACTACCGCCCACAGCCAAGCCAGCGTTGATGAGGCTGAGATCGCGCGCTTTGCCTCGTTGGCGGAGAAATGGTGGCAACCAAAGGGTCCGTTTCAAGCGCTGCATGCGATCAATGTGCCGCGCCTGACTTACGTGCGCGATCACCTCTGTGGGCGCTATGAGCGCGATATTCGCACCGCGAAACCGCTGGCCGGCGTCTGCGTGCTCGATATCGGCTGCGGCGGCGGGCTGATTGCCGAGCCCCTAGTTCGTCTCGGTGCTGAAGTAACAGCGATCGATGCCGGTGTGGATGCCATCGCAGCGGCGCGCCTCCATGCCGAGAAATCGGGCCTGACGATTGATTATCGCCATATCACCGCCGAGAAACTGGCGGCTGAGGGCGAACAATTTGATTGCGTGCTAACGCTTGAAGTGATTGAGCATGTGGCGGACCTGCCGAGCTTTCTAAACGCCTGCGCTGCGCTCATCCGGCCGGGCGGCTCGTTTTTCGCCGCTACGCTTAATCGAACAGCGGCTTCCTACCTACTTGCCATTGTCGCGGCGGAGCGCATTTTGCGTTGGCTGCCACCCGGCATGCATCAATGGTCGAAATTCGTCCGCCCGTCGGAGCTAATTGCGCCGCTCCGAAAAAATAATGTTTTAATACAAGATGTTAGAGGAATAAACTACGATCTATTCTCGAATGATTGGTCGCTCAGCAGAAATCTCGGGGTGAATTACATTGCCTATGGCGTAAAAACAGCACCTAAAAGGCACTTTCAAAGCATTTGAATTTCAAACGAGAAAATTGGCTATTTTTCTAAAATTCAGGCAAGTAGGAAAACGCCAATTAATAAATAATACCTTATAGCTCAAATTATTAAGAGTCGTGTCGCGGCAACCACGGCATCTGATTTACTTCGATACCCTCTTCCTTCAACTCAGCCGCCTCTTCTTTGCTAGCATCGCCATAAATATTGCGCTTCTCGACCTCGCCGTGATGGATCTTGCGCGCCTCTTCCGGGAAGTTCTTGCCTACATTATCAAAATTTTCTTCAACCACATCACGCATCTTACGCAATGTCTTGATCGTCTCGCCCATCTGTTCCGGCGTTAGCGGAGTAACTCCGGGCGGCATCGCTGGGACAGGTGCTGTGCCCGTCTTTGCCGGAAATCTGCTACCACTTGGACCACCACTGCTACCCGCGCTACCGCCCTTACTACGACCACGACCCCGTCCGGTGCCGGCGGCGATATTCGGTGCCATGGGAGCCTTTTCGATATTGTGATCACCACACATGGGACACTGCACTTCGCCGTCCGCAACCTGGCTGTCAAAGCTATCGGAGTCAGCAAACCAAGCCTCAAATACATGCTCCTGCGTGCATTTTAGATCAAATACAATCATCGTAATGGGTCCAACACCGTTCGAAATTCTGATAGACTCAACCTAACCACCTTATATCGATAGGTTTCAAAGCGTCCACAAAAAGTGTTCCCAAGTATATGAGCTATTCCCCCAGTGATCATCGGTGCGGACCCCCCTCGCCATGGATCAAGCGCTTTGCCGGCGAGATAAAGCCCACCAGCAGCGTCCTCGACCTGGCCTGCGGCAGCGGCCGTCACAGCCTATTGATGCTTGAATTAGGACACAGCGTCGTCGCCTGCGATATCAACCTCTCCGGCCTGGGAATTCTCAAACGACAGGATAAACTGGAACTTGTCGAGGCCGACCTGGAAAACGCGCCATGGCCATTTCCGGAGCGGCAATTTGCCGCGATTATCGTTACCAACTATCTCTATCGTCCGCTCTTCCCGCAAATTCTCGCCGCTCTCGCGCCCGGCGGCCTGCTGCTCTACGAAACCTTTGCCGCCGGCAACGAACAATTCGGGCGACCGCTCAATCCCGATCATCTGCTCAATCGCGGCGAATTGCTGTCCGGTATTCTCACCGGATTAACCATCATCGCCTATGAAGATGTCACCATCAGCGAGCCGCGTCCCGCCGCTCTCCAGCGCGTTTGTGCAGAGCGCAAATAGGCGCTTGCCATATCTCTTGGGGAAAGCCGACGAAGGCAATTGACGGCACACTGTTTCCTCGAGGATAGCGGGAATATATGTCAGCTCACATAGGCAACCACCCCACTGCCGGCATCGAAGGCGGGCCCACTGCGTTTACACTACTTGGATTTACCTCAAAGTCGGAGTAGGCGCCTTAAACGCCCGGTCATGTTGAAGCGCCGGGATTGATGCCCGCGCCTTGGCAACTTCGGCCAAATCGATCTCAGCGGTCACATAACCCACGCCCTCGCCGGCATCGGCGAGCACCTTGCCATACGGGTCAATAATCAGCGAATGGCCATAGGTCGTCCGCCCGCCCGAATGGCTGCCCCACATGCAGGGCGACATGACAAACGCTGCGCTCTCAATCGCCCGCGCGCGATTGAGCACATGCCAGACCACCTCGCCCGTCACCTTGGTGAAGGCGGCTGGAACAGAAATAATATCGGCGCCGCCATGGGCCAGCGCACGATAGAGTTGGGGAAAGCGCAAATCATAACAGACGGTCATGCCGAGCCCGCCCCAGGGTGTCTTGGCGACAATCGCATCATCGCCAGGGCGAAAGGCTTCTGATTCGCGATATACCTCGCCGTTCGGCAAATCCGCGTCATACATGTGAAGTTTATCGTAGCGTGCCAAAATCTTTCCCTGGTCATCGAGCAACACGGAGCAATTCGCCACCCGGCCATCCGGCGCGATAGCGCCAACAGAGCCGGCAATGATCCAGACGCCAGCTTCGCGCGCAATCTCACCAAAGGCCAATATGGCCGGATGATTTTCAATTACTGTCGCCTGCGCTTGAACCTGCTCAGTGCGATGATCCATCAGCGCTACATTCTCAGGTAGGGCAATGAACTTGGCGCCCTCCGCCTCAGCCGCACGCACCAACTCGCAAGCCGTGCGTAAATTCTCAGCCATGTTCTGGCCGCTGTTAGTCTGGATGCAGGCGACCCGCAGCTTGGTATTGCTCATGCTAAGCCCAACATGCGATCGAGCTCCCCCGCCCGGTCAAAAGCCATTAACTCGTCTGAGCCGCCAATCGGCTTGCCGTCGATAAATATTTGCGGCACAGTATAACCGCCAGAGCGCGCCTCCATTTCGCGGCGCAAGTCAGGCTTCCCCATCACGCCGATATCGGTAAAGGGCACACCCTTTTTATCCAGCAATCTCTTGGCTCTAACGCAGTAGGGGCAGAAGGGTGTGGTATAGACAGTAACTTCGGGCACGCTGGCTCCTAATGAAATTATTTTGTTAACCCATCATGCAGAACGATCCAGGGTGCGCGCAAGGGTGAAAACATCAACAGATATCGCGCCGCTGCGCAAAATAGCGCGCGTATAAACCTTAAGTGACTGATCCCATAGCAACTCATTTAATCTGCCCAGTTAGTTTGTCGAATGCACACCTAGTTGATAAAAACGCACCATCGGCAATTCATAAAAGCCACCCACGCTGACAACAACTGGAACCACACAAATGATGCAGGACAAGAAAATAGTTATCATTGGTGGCGGAATAGTTGGCGCGTCGGCCGCCTACTACTTTTGTAAGAGGGGTTACTCACCAATTTTGCTGGAAAAGGGCGAGCCAGCTGGTGAGCAATCCGGAAGGAATTGGGGGTTTGTGCGTCAACAAGGCCGCGATCCTGCGGAGCTTCCCTTAATGATCCGAAGCAATAAACTGTGGGCCGGGCTTGAGAACGAACTGGGTGAAAACATCGAATGGTGCCAGGGCGGCAATTTGTTGCTGACAAATGATGCGCACGAGCTAAAGCTTTATCAGGACTGGGCGGATATCGCCGGCAGCCATAGCCTCGACAGCAAAACAATCAATCAATCGGAATTGGCTGATCTGATCCCGCGGATAGAGCAAGCATTCCTGGGTGGGCTCTATACCGCAAGTGATGGACAGGCCGACCCGGTGAAAGCGACCAACGCGTTTTGCAATGCGGCGGAACGACTTGGCGCGAAGATATTTCGCAATCGCCCCGCGCTTGGCGTGGAGATACAAAATGGCAAGGTTCACGGCGTTAGAACAGCCGAGAGCATTCTTGAAGCGGATTATGTGGTTTGTGCCGCCGGGGCCTGGACTTCTAAATTTCTTCACCCTTTGGGACTGAGACTACCGCAGCAGCGCATTCGCGGCTCCGTCGCTCAGACGACAATTTGCGAGAAGACAACGGACATCGGCGTGTGGGCGCCTGGCGTTGCTTTTCGCCAGCGCCGTGATGGCAGTTTCAGCGTTGCAGCCGGAAACGGTTATGAGGTAGATTTCACGCTCGGGTCGTTGCGTGGCTCAAGGCATTTCATAAAGTCGTTCATGGCCAACAGAAAATATTTCGACATTAAGTTTGGCGCGGCCTTATGGAAAGATTTCGGCGGTTTGGCGAAAAATTTTGTTACTGGTTATGACCCGGCTGGGCTGCGTCGCGTCGTTGCACCCACCCCGAATTCTGCTCGGTTAGAGCGCGCGCTAAAGAATTTTAAAGCAATGCTGCCGAGTCTCGGGAATGTCGAACTACAGCGTAGCTGGGCCGGCTATATTGATATGACGCCGGATGCGTTGCCGGTTATTGATGCCCTTAATAAGCCTGACGGCTTGGTCATTGCCACCGGATTCAGCGGTCATGGATTCGGATTGGGCCCATCAGCCGGCAAGGCCGTTGCCGAATTGATTGCAGATGGTAAGTCGCCGATTGACCTCTCAAACTTCACCTACGCCCGCTTTCCAAACAATAGCTACCCCGAGCCCTTTCAGCTCGTCTAGTTTTCCATGCGCGTGGCGTGGCGCGCGCTGCCATGCCATATAAGTGCTATGGCGGAAACGACACCTAACGAAGCAAAAGCGGAAATCGGCCCGTTCGACCGTGTGCAATTACGCCAGAAGCGGGATCGCGCGGCGGCAGGGTTTGCCGCGCACTCGTTTTTGCTTGATGAAGTGTCGGTGCGGCTTGCTGAGCGGTTGGATGATATCAAGCGCAGCTTTCCGCTGACCGTGGATTTGGGTTGTCATGATGGCCGCCTCGCCAACGAGATTGCCAGCAGGAACGGCATTGAGACTCTCGTCCAATGCGACCTTTCTCCGGGCATGGTCGCGCGTGCGCCAGGGCAATACCGAATGGTGGCGGATGAGGAGTGGCTGCCGTTTGCATCGGAGCGACTCGACCTAGTGATTTCCGCACTTAGTCTGCATTGGGTCAATGACCTACCCGGTGCGCTTATTCAAATTCGCCGTGCTCTCCGTCCTGATGGATTGTTTCTTGGCGCCATTCTTGGCGGTGACAGTTTGAGCGAATTACGCCAAGCCCTTACGGCAGCGGAAAGCGAACTCGAAGGCGGTGTTAGCCCGCGCGTGGCACCCTTCATTGAAATTCGTGATCTCGGTGGGCTGTTGCAGCGTGCCGGCTTTGCTCTGCCGGTGGTCGATTGCGATACCGTCACCGTGACATACTCGGACGCGCTAGCCCTGATGCGTGATCTGAGAGGCATGGGCGAGAGCAATATATTGCGCCAGCGCAAAACCGGCTTCTCTCGGCGCACGACCCTATTGGCTGCGGCGGCGCGCTATCAGGAAATGTTTGGCAATGCCGATGGCCGCATTCCGGCGACCTTCCAAGTGCTTTATCTCGCCGGTTGGAGCCCGCATGAAAGCCAGCAAAAGGCACTCAAGCCCGGGTCAGGCGAAATAAATCTGGGAGACGCACTGAATACAGAGACCGTGCCCGACTAATTGGTGGCGGCAGGAACCCGACTCGGAAAACGAAAGATGATGGCGATGGCGAGGGCCATCATCAGGCCGGCCGCAAGCGGTATCACCCAGCCATCCGCGATGCCGAAGGTAATAAAGAGCAGGCTGGCCGACATGCATATGAGGGCCAGCATTTTTGCCTTCGCCGGAATGACACGGTGACGGCGCCAAGCCTGTAGCGTCGGGCCGAACAGGCGGTGATTAAGCAGCCAGCTCTCGAAACGCGGTGAGCCGCGCGAAAATGCCCAGAGTGCGGTTAGGAAAAAGACCGTCGAAGGCAGCACGGGCAAGACAAAGCCGACCACACCAATGGTGACAGCCAGCCAACCAATGGCGAGAAAAGTCCAGCGCGCCAGAAATTGATCTGTGTCGCGCTCCGCTGCGATATTTTCACGAACAACCATTCTTGGAGAATGGCGCAATCCTTTTAATTCATGGTTAAGATCAGCGAGACGCCAACGCCGTGCCTGAATTGATGAAGGCAATTATGTTTGTGGCACTGTTTTATTAGAATTACGCCTGGATCAAGAGTGAGCGCTCAAATGGGAGATGAAGACATGGCTGAAAACGGGATGGTGGAATGCTGCGGACCGGGTTACGCGTCACCGGAAGCGGCGATGCAGGGGCCGCGCGAGAAGCTGCTTTATACGGTCGCCCTCTATATCGGCACCGGTATCCAGAAGCCGGATTATCTCGCGACCATCGATGCCGACCCGGACAGCCCGACCTATTCGCAGGTGATCAGCCGTCTTGAGATGCCGGGCATCGGCGATGAACTGCATCATTTGGGCTGGAACGCTTGCTCGTCCTGCCACCATGATGTCACCAAGGAACGGCGCTATCTGATTGCGCCAGGCGTGCGCTCGTCAAACCTACACATCATCGACTGCGCTACCAATCCGGCCAATCCGCGCCTGCATAAGGTGATCGAAGGGGCGGAGATCAAAGAGAAAACCAACCTCTCGGCGCCCCATACCGTACATTGCCTCGGGCCTGACATCATCATCTCCATGCTGGGCGACGCCAATGGCGAGGGGCCGGGCGGTTTCCTGCATATCAATGAGGATTTTGAAATCGTTGGGCGCTGGGATACCGACCTGAAGGGCATGAAATTCAATTATGATTTTTGGTATCAGCCGCGCCACAACGTCATGGTATCGAGCGAATGGGCAGCGCCCAATACCTTTATGCCGGGCTTCGATCTCGAGGAGGTCGGCCATTTAAAATATGGCCGTGAGATTCATTTTTGGAATTTTGAGGAACGCCGGGTCGAGAATTCGGTCTATCTCGGCGAGGACGGCCTGGTGCCGCTCGAGGTGCGCTTTCATCACAATCCGGATTCGAGCCACGGCTTCGTCGGCGCGGCGCTCTCTTCCAATATCATCCATTGGTACAAGGACGAAGACGGCGAGTGGATCGTCGAGAAGATCATCGATGTGGAAAACCAACGCCACCCGGATTGGCCGATCCCGGTGCCCGGCCTGATCAGCGTGATCCTGTTGTCGCTCGACGACCGCTTCCTCTATTTTTGTAACTGGCTGCATGGCGACATTCGCCAATATGACATCACGGACCCATCAAACCCCAAAATGACCGGCCAGGTGTGGATGGGCGGCCTGCTTGGCAAGGCGCCGCAAGTACACGGCCATCCCATGACCGCCGGGCCGCAGATGATCCAACTATCGCTCGACGGCAAGCGGCTCTATGTGACTTCCTCTCTGTTCTCGACCTGGGATAATCAGTTCTACCCCAAAATTCGGGAAAAAGGCGGCAACATGATGATGGTCGATTGCAATACGGAACAGGGCGGCATGTCGATCAACGCCGATTTCTTCGTCGATTTCGGCAAGGAGCCGCACGGCCCGTCGCGCTGCCACGAGACGCGCTATCCGGGCGGCGATTGCACCTCGGATATCTGGGTCTAAGGCTGTGACAGTCCAATGACACGCCGCACCATCACCCTCGCCAACCAGGGTGGCCAGCAATTTGATGTCGAAAGCGACACTCCGCTGCTCGACACGTTGGAAGCCCATGGTGTGTCATTACCCTATGGCTGCCGTTACGGCGGCTGTATCTCGTGCGCCGCCAAACTGCTTGATGGTGCGGTCGACCAGAGCGACGGCGTGGCCTTGAATGGCCGCCAGATGAATGACGGCTATGTGCTGCTCTGCGTCGCCCTGCCGGAAAGCGATTGCACACTGGATGTGGGCGTTGAAAGCCACGACACGCTCTATCGCAACCCGTTCCAAAGCCCGCTCCGGCCGGAAGAATTAAAAGCCGATATTCGGGCCACAGATATCCGGACCAATACGCAACCCACGGAGAATTCGTGATGAATCATGACGAAGAATATCCCTCAGAATATCTCACCGACATTCTCAAAGAGATAAAAACCATCGCCATGGTCGGTGCCAGCTCGGATGCGTCAAAATTCAGCTATGGCGTGCTGCGCGTGTTGCATGAGACCGGCTATAACATGATCCCGGTCAATCCGGTGGAAGCCGGCGGTGACATCCGCGGGCTCAAGGTAAAAAAATCGCTCGCGGATATCGAGGAGCCGGTGGATATGGTGCAGGTCTTCCGCACCTCGAAGGCTGCTTACGGCGTCACCGAAGAAGCCATCGAGATCGGCGCCAAGGTGGTTTGGATGCAAATCGGCGTGCGCAATGACGAAGCGGCAGCGCTGGCCGAAGCGGCCGGCCTCAAGGTGGTCATGAACCGTTGCCCCAAAATTGAGTTATTCCGCCCGTTTTGGAAACCGCGCCTCAACCAGGCAATTTAATATACAATCGAAAATATCGGGCCTTTGACCCTGTTGCTGTATTGCGAGTTTACGCCTGTAACGAACACGATATGTCCTATCAGATCGCCGGGTTTACATGTCTGCTACTTTACGCATGAAATACGCCGTCGCTGCTGCTGATATATTGCTGCTGATCTTTCTCACGAGTGACCTGCTCATACCGCTCGGTGTTGCCGCTGGCGTTCCCTATTTAGCGGTGGTTCTGACTGCGTGGCGGATGGCTGACCGGCGCGCCGTTTTTATTCTGGCCGGACTTTCAACCCTGTTTGTCATCATTGGCTATTTCTTTTTACCGGATGCCGGCATTCTCTGGCAGGTTTTGGCAAACCGTGCGATGGCTATTTTTGCGATCTGGACGACGGCGACTCTTGTACTGATGGCGACGCGATCAACCGAAAGGCAGGGAAAGCTCGTTCAGAGACGCACGCGCGAGCTGCGTGAAAGCGAAAAAAGCCTTCGCCTGACTACAGACAATATTCCCGCCTTAATATCTTACATCGACAACGAATATCGTTACCGCTTTCTCAACAAGCGTTATGAGGAATGGTTTTGCCGACCGATCGAAGAGATGATCGATCGCCGGTGCAGGCTGTCCTCAGTCCGATGTCGAACCCGGTCGTTACATCATGCTCAGCGTGTCGGACACTGGAACCGGTATCCCAACTGAAACGCTCAAGCATGTTTTCGAACCGTTCTTCACCACCAAGGGTGTCCGCAAGGGTTCAGGTCTTAGCCTCAGAATGGTCTATGGCTTCGCTAAACAATCCGGCGGTAATGCCACAATTTACAGTGAGCAGGATGAGGGAACGACAGTTAAACCTATCTACCGCAAAGCACCGCAGAGGATGGAGCGACCGACAGAAAAAGCACAGCCGGGGATATTCCCGTGGCGCAGGGAGAACGTATTTTGGTTGTCGAAGATAATCCGGACGTCCGCACCCTGGCCGTCGCTTTACTCTCCAACCTAGGCTACGAGATAGTCGACGCAGGCAACGCGCAAGCGGGCCTGGACGTCTTAGCGCACTCAGCCGAAATCGACCTGTTGCTCTCCGATGTCGTCTTACTGGGTGAAATGAACGGCCCTGATCTCGCAGCCGAAGTCCAGTATTGCTACCCGGCAATCAAAGTCATTTTCATGACCGGTTATGCAGAAAATGCGTTTGGCAATCAGCAGGATTCGGACGCACTAATGAATCTGATTCTTAAGCCATTCGGCAAGGCGGAGCTGGCCACAACCATCCGGCGCGTTTTGGACAATTGAGCGCGCGCATTCTTCACTCAGAGTAAATCCCGTAGCGCCGCCACCAGCGGAGTATCTGCCGGCGGCATAGGGTAATCACGCAGGCGCGCAGGCTTTACCCATTTCAGGCTCTGGCCCTCGCGCGGCTGCGGCGTACCTTTCCATACCCGGCAAACATAAAGCGGCATCAGCAGGTGGAAATCCTCATAGGCGTGCGATGCAAAGCTGATCGGCGCGAGACAGCTATCCTCCACATCAATTCCAAGCTCTTCGTCTAGTTCGCGGATCAGCGCTGCTTCCGGTGTTTCATGTGCCATGAGCTTACCACCGGGAAATTCCCACAGACCTTCCAGATGCTTGTCCTTTGGCCGTTGGGCGATCAGCACCCGGCCATCCATATCGACCAAGGCGACTGCTACGACCAGCAGGATGGGCTTTTGCATGCCGGGCTCAGGAGCGGTAATCGGCATTAATTTTTATATATTCGTGGGTCAGGTCGCAGGTCCAAACTGTTGCCGCGCCGGCGCCTACCGCGAGATCTATGGTGATATTGATCTCCTCGCCCTTCATATGGCGGGCGACCGTCTTTTCACTGTATTGCGTAGCGCGTTTGCCGCCACGCGCAACAATATGGCCGCCGATATCGATCACCATTTTTTCGGCGCGCACCCGCTCGCCGGAGCGGCCAATCGCCATCACCAGGCGTCCCCAATTAGGGTCTTCACCGGCAATCGCCGTTTTGACCAGGGGCGAATTGGCCACCACCAACGCCGCACGTCGCGCTGCCGCCTCGGAACTGGCGCCGCGCACGGAAATAGTGACAAATTTGGACGCACCCTCACCATCACGCACGACCTGTTGGGCCAGATCAATCATCAATTCCTGTAAGACACCCCGAAAATTGTCCAGCCGCTTATCTCCCGCCCGCGCAACAGCGCGGTGGCGTGCGCCAGCGCCGGTCGCGAACAGTAAGCAGCTATCACTGGTCGAGGTATCGCCATCGACGGTGATGGAATTGAACGAACGCGCTACCGCCGGGCGCAGCAGAGAATTCAACACCCGCACCGGCAGGCGTGCATCTGTGAACAGGAAGGTCAGCATAGTTGCCATATTAGGCGCTATCATGCCGGAGCCCTTGGCGATGCCGCCGATGGTCACACGCTCGCCGTCGATATCAGCCTGGCGCCAGGCGCCCTTGGGGAAGGTATCGGTGGTCATGATAGCCCGAGCGCTATCCTCCCAGGGGTTGCCGTCAATTTTTCTGTGCAGCACCGGCAGCGCCTGGATAAGTTTGCTGTCATTCAGCGGCTCACCGATCACCCCAGTCGAGGCGATATAGACTTCATTCTCCGGCACGTTAAGGAGTTTCGCCGCTAACTTTGCTGTACGGCGCACTGCCGCATACCCCACCTTACCGGTAAAGACATTAGCATTGCCGGCATTAACCACCAACCCGCGAGCTCGACCTAGTGGCAGAATTTCGCGGCACCATTTCACCGGCGCACCAGGAGTTTGTGATTGAGTCAACACGCCAGCAACCCGCGTTCCAGCAACGAATTCGCCGAGCAGAAGATCATCACGCCCGTGATAACGCTCGCCGCTCGCCGCCGCACCGAGGCGCACGCCCGCTATCTCGGGAATGGCCGGGAATATTTTGGGCGCCAAAGGAGATTTGCCGCTCATCTTCAATTCCTTACATCAATTCCATACTTAAACGATAATATTTTAGGGGCGACACTTAAGGGGCTACTGTGGTCCCGTCAAAAAAGTCTTCGTTCAGCTCGAACAGCTCGATATGAGCCGTTTCACGCGCTTCCTTGGCGGCTGACGAAACCAAGCGATCAGTAATTTCGACACGAAGTTTTTGCTCCATTTCGGTAAAGCTTGGTGGCTTCTGGCTGCGACGCTCTGATACCTGAATGATATGCCAGCCAAACTGGGTTTTAACCGGGCTTGATATCTCGCCGTCTTCAAGAGCAAAGGCCGCTTTGGCGAATTCTGGCACCACTTGGGCGCGACGAATAAAGCCCAACGTACCGCCCTGGGGCGCCGATGGCCCGACCGAATGCCTGCGCGCCGCTTCGGCGAAATCCATCCCATCTGCCAATATCTCAACGACTTTCTCAGCCTCTTCTTCGGTCATAACTAGGATATGGCTGATTTTAAGCTCCTCAGAACCCGAAAAATTCTCGAGAAAATTCGCGTAACTCTCGTGCAAAAATTCTTCGGTCATATAGTCCTGAACGATGGTCGCGGCGAAATAATCATAAATGAGGCGCATGGTATAGAAATCGCGGCGCGTCGTGATTCGCGGGTCTTCGGCGAAGCCAGCTTCCGCGCCTTTTGCAGCCAATAATTTAATATCAATTAATTGTTGGCGAATAAGCGGATATAATTGATCCCCCGGCAAGTTACGAAACTGGGCTGGCAAGAATTCGAGCGCCAACAATAATTCGGTGCGTGTGATCGGCTCCCCATTGACCATCGCAGCTATGGGATCATCGCTGGCGGCGCTCGCAATCTGCCCATTTTCCAACAACAGCGCTGTCACCAAGGCGATCAGCGACGCGTGCCAGGCCCGGCGGGAAAATAATTTAGGTAAATTCATGTGCGTTTCCTCTACCGCATAACGCCAGACAAATGCGGCGCTTTCGTGCACGGCTTAAAGCATATCAACAGAATTCATTCAACCTTGGCTACGAGATGGCCAATATCGCTCCCGCCCGCCGAGGAGCACCCGTTGACACTGTCTTGCCGCACCCTTATCTCTCAACGGCGGGCATAGCGCTGTTGCGTGCAAATCTTAGACTTATTTTGAGGTAGACCCATGATGCGGGGATTGACGCGCCGAATATTCGGCACGGCAAATGAGCGTGTAGTTAAGGCCTACGCCAAACAGGTGGAGGCAGTGAACAAGCTCGAGCCCGAGTTTGAGAAGTTATCCGACGAGGCGCTGCGCGCCCGTACCGCAGAATATCGTAAACGCCTCGATAAAGGCGCCGAGCTAAATTCCCTTATTCCTGAAGCTTTCGCCAGCGTGCGCGAAGCGGCCAAGCGTACGCTCGGCCAGCGCCATTACGATGTGCAGCTAATCGGCGGCATGGTCCTCAATGAAGGTCATATCTCGGAAATGGCCACCGGCGAAGGTAAAACCCTGGTCTCGACGCTACCAGTCTATTTAAATGCGCTGAGGGGTAAGGGTGTTCACGTCATTACCGTGAATGACTACCTTGCCAAGCGCGATGCCGCCTGGATGGGCACAATCTATGAATTTCTCGGCATGACAATTGGCACGATCTCCCATGGTCTGCCCGATGATGAGCGCCGTGCCCAATATCGGAGTGATATCACATACGGCACCAACAATGAGTTCGGCTTCGATTACCTTCGCGATAATATGAAATTCACGCTCGAGAGCATGGTGCAGCGGGAATTTTGTTTTGCCATAGTCGATGAGGTCGACAGTATCCTAATCGATGAATCGCGCACGCCGCTGATTATTTCTGGCCCGGCTGAAGATCATTCGGAGATGTATCGCAATGCCGACGCGCTAATGCCCAGCCTCGAAGAAGAAGATTATGAAATCGATGAGAAGGCGCGCACCACGACGCTGACCGATATCGGCACGGAAAAGGCGGAAAAACTGCTCGATGAGCAGAACCTGCTGGAAAGCCCCAATCTCTATGACATCGAGAATGTTTCCATCGTACATCACATCAATCAGGCGATGCGTGCCAATCAAATGTTTGAGCGCGATAAGGACTATATTGTCAAAGACGGCCAGGTCATCATCATTGATGAATTCACCGGCCGCATGATGCCAGGCCGGCGTTTTGGCGATGGGCTGCATCAGGCGCTGGAAGCTAAAGAACAGGTTCCTATTCAAAACGAGAACCAGACACTGGCCTCGATTACCTTCCAGAATTATTTCCGTATGTATCCGAAGCTGGCCGGCATGACCGGCACGGCGGTGACCGAAGCGGCGGAATTTGCAGATATCTACCAGCTCGACGTGACGCAAATCCCGACCAACAAGCCGGCCGTGCGCCAAGATAATGATGATGAGGTCTATCGCACGGTGGACGAAAAGTGGAATGCGATCATCACCCGCATCGAGGAATGCAGCAAAACTGGCCAACCCATTCTTGTCGGCACCACCAGCATCGAAAAATCAGAGCAACTTGCTACCCTGTTGAACGAAAAAAAACTCGCCCACAAGGTGCTGAACGCGCGCTACCACGAACAGGAAGCGCGCATCATCGCCCAGGCCGGTAGCTTCGGCGCGGTAACCATCGCCACCAATATGGCCGGTCGCGGCACCGATATTCAGCTTGGCGGAAATGTAGATTTCCGCATTCTCGATGAACTTAAGGAAATCGATGACGAAGGCGAGCGCAATAAAGAGATGACGCGCATTCGCGCTGAAGTCGCCGTCGAGCGTGAGAAAATCCTTGCAGCCGGTGGGCTATTAATTATCGGCAGCGAGCGCCATGAGGCACGGCGTATCGATAATCAGCTACGTGGCCGTGCCGGGCGCCAGGGCGATCCTGGCGCTTCGGTATTCTTCCTCTCGCTGCAAGATGATCTGATGCGTATTTTTGGCTCGGAGAAGATGGATTCCATGCTCTCCAAGCTTGGCCTCAAGGACGGCGAAGCGATCATCCATCCATGGATCAATAAGGCGCTGGAAAAGGCCCAACAGAAGGTCGAGGCGCGCAACTATGAAATTCGCAAAAATTTGCTCAAATACGATGATGTAATGAATGATCAGCGTAAGGTGATCTATGAGCAACGCAAGGATTTGATGCGCAGTGAAGATGTCTCCGAGACCGTTAAGGATATGCGCCACGAAGTCACCGAAGATATCGTCGATGAGTATATCCCAGAGAAGGCCTATGCCGAAGAATGGAATTCGGAAGGGCTGAAGGAAGATTGCCTGCGCCTGCTGGCATTGGATTTGCCTATCCCGGAATGGGCGCAGGAAGAAGGCATTGCGGATGAGGAAATCCGCGATCGTATCACCCAAGCGTCAGACCGCCAGGCGGCTGGCAAGGTCGCTAAATATGGTGCTGATATCTGGCGTATGGCGGAGAAAAGCCTACTTCTGCAAATCCTCGACCAGACCTGGAAAGACCATTTGCTGACGCTCGATCATTTACGCCAGGGCATTGGTCTTCGCGCCTATGCCCAGCGCGATCCGCTGAATGAATATAAGCAGGAAGCGTTCTCCATGTTCGATACCATGCTGTCGGGCCTACGCAAGCAGGTTACCCAGCTTCTCACCCATATAGAATTGCGCCTTAATGAAGACGGCGCCGAAGCAGTTCAGCCGCGCAACGAGCAGGAAACCCTAGAAACCCGCCAGGACCCGGCCTTCGCTGGCGTTGCAACAGCGGACGAAAAGCGTAACGATATCGACGGCATGGCGGACCCCTTCGCTGACCCTGAATCCCAGCCCAAATTAGGACCAAAGCGCCACGCTGAATTCAACGAAGACAACCCGGAGACCTGGAACCAAACTGGCCGTAACGCTGCCTGTCCGTGCGGCTCAGGCAAGAAATATAAGCAGTGCCACGGTAAATTGGCTTAGCTGATTACCCTGCGCTGACTAGACAGTGCGGACCAGGCGAACCTAGTTCATGCCGATTTTACCCATTTCGAGGAATTTTTTGCGGCGCGTGGCGCGCAGTTCATTGCCACTCAACGGTGACAATTCATCAAGCGCCTTTTCCAGGGCATTGCCGAAATCCTGAATCACGACTTCCGGCGAGCGGTGGGCGCCACCGACTGGTTCATCGACGATTTCATCTATCATGCCCATTTGAAGCAGATCCTGGGCGGTCATTTTAAGCGCGCCGGCGGCATCCTGAGTATGGGCTGAATCGCGCCATAGGATCGCAGCGCAGCCCTCAGGAGTAATCACTGAGTAAGTCGCGTGCTCGAGCATCAGCAGCTTGTTGGCCACTGCCAACGCTATTGCGCCGCCCGAGCCACCCTCGCCAATGATCGACGCAATAATCGGCGTGCGCAGATCAAGGCAGGTTTCGATGCTGCGCGCGATGGCTTCAGCTTGGCCGCGCTCTTCCGCGCCGACACCGGGATAGGCGCCTGGTGTATCAACCAGAGTGACCACCGGTAGGGAGAAGAGCTCGGCTAGGCGCATCAGGCGCGTGGCTTTGCGGTAGCCCTCCGGATTGGCCATGCCAAAATTATGCTTCAGACGGCCTTCCGTATCGGCGCCCTTTTCGTGGCCCATGATCATGATCGAGCGGCCGCGAAAACGACCCAGGCCGCCGATGATGGCGCGGTCTTCGGAATAGTTGCGATCCCCGGCCAAGGGCGTAAAATCCTCAATCAGTGCCGCGATAAAATCAGAAAAATGCGGGCGCAATTGGTGGCGGGCGACGAGTGCCTTTTGCCACGGCGAGAGACGGCTATAAGTTTGCCGCAAAATCTTATCGACGCGACTCTGAAGACGCGAGACTTCATCCAAAATATTCACGCCGCTGCCATCACTTAAATGGCGTAATTCGTGAATTTTTCCTTCGATCTCTGCGATCGGTTTTTCAAAATCCAAATAGCTGCTCATAGGGCTCGTATTCTTGCCTTCTGTCCCGTCTCGATTCGTCATCAAACTAAGCCAATTTACGCTATTGCGCTACTTCAGGGGTTAATCCCGGCGCCGTGTCAGCCAGTGGATGATGATCCCGTACAACGGCTTTTAGCCGCTCGTCCAATATATGAGTATAGATTTGAGTGGTTGAAATATCCGCATGACCTAGCATTTTTTGCACGGCACGCAAATCTGCGCCATTGGCTAACAAATGACTGGCAAAGGCATGGCGCAGAATATGGGGTGAAATTTTATCTGGCGTGATATTGGCATCAACGGCGAGGATTTTCAGCATTTGTGCGAATCGATGTCTTGTCAGGTGACTATCGCGGGACGGAAATAGCCATTTTGAGCTCCCCTTTTTGCTCATATGCAGCTCGCGCAGCGGCAAATAAGCGCCGAGCGCCACCTCCGCAGGCTGACCAACCGGCACAATACGCTCCCTACCGCCCTTACCCTTTACAAGCAGGCATTTTCGCCCTTCAACCACATTTTGAAGTGGCATTTCGACCAGTTCAGAGACGCGGAGACCCGTAGCGTATAGGAGCTCGACCAGCGCCACCAAGCGTACCGCATCGGCGCGCGCACGAACGCTCCGCGACTCTCCTTGAAGGTGCGCCTGAGCGGCAGCAAGAAGTGCGGCAACCTGCTCTTCGGTCAACACTTTGGGTAGAGGCCTCCCCAAACGCGGACTGGCGATGACGGCGCAAGGATCACCGCTAAGCAAATCTTCAGCTACAAGAAAGCGGTAAAATTGTCTCAGTGCTGAAAGACGACGTGCCGCCGTGCGCGGCGCCATGCCGCGCTTGGCCATGTCGCTCAGATGAGCACGTATCGCGATGCCATCCGCGCCGGCGAAGTCAGTGCCCAGCAAAATTTGCGCTTGTTGGAAATGCTCGATGTCGCGTTTGTATCCAGCCACGGTATTGGCGGCAGCGCCGCGCTCGGAGAGCAGCATCTCCAAAAACAGCTCAAGCGCGCTGGCATAATCAATAGAATTTTGTCGCTCCGCGCCGGGCGCGGCAGGCATAGTTAGCTTCCCGCCTGTAGAGCAGGCACGTCTAATTTCCTGCCTACGGCAGGCATTACAACCCGCCCGCCAGCGCAGCCTCAATGGCAACTGCCTGAGCGTCCCGATGGAGGCCGACATCTTTTAGCGCGGCGACAGCCTCTCCAAGTGTGGATAGGCCAGCGCTTCCCGGACCACCGGCGCCAAGGCCCAGTAGGGCCAGCAAGACTGCCTCTCCGAGGCGTCCGGCCGCAGCAGAATCGCGTAAGGAATAGTAGAGTGCGGGCGAGGCAACGGTACCTATTGCACCCAATGGCCCGGCAAGCAAAACATCCCATTGTTCTGCCGCAACATTATGATCAAGCGATGTCAGCAATGTCAGCAATAGGCCTCCCTGGCGATAGGCATCCAGGTCGCCAGCGCCGCCTTGCGCTTGCCACCAATTTTCCAGCATGGCGGGATCGATTTCACCTTCATCCTCGGTTAATGCTATCAAAGGCCATAGCGCCGCTGCAGCCAGTTCTGCTTCCACATTACTGCTGCGCTCAGCCAAGGCAATATCATACCAACGACGCGCCTCTTCCCAGTGCCCGGAAGCAAAATAGGCGCGCCCGGCCTGTGCCGCAAACCAGGCAAAATCAGACCGTGCCTCGAGCGACTGCATGGCCGGCAAGAGCACTCGCGCCATGATCGAAAAACGCCCTTCGTCCTGTGCGCGCTGCAAGGCAACGCCCATTACTTCAGCCCGTGCCGTCAGCACACTCTCGGCCATCACCGCCTGATAGAGAATGGCGCGCGCTAACGGCCCTTCCATGTCCTCACTCCGACTGATCGGATTGGCGCGCTCTTCCGGCGTGAATTGTACTTCGCTATAAAGCGCACCGACACTCGCTGCTGGCAAAGCGCCGACCGCCTCGGCCTGCTCCGCCGCCGCCAGGCGCAACTCGATATCGCTATCGCCATCGCCGGCGATAAGGCGCAGTAATGCAGGGTTGGCAGCATCGAGCGCATTACGCGGCGCTTCAATGCCCATCTTGCGCAGCATCGCGACCAACAAAGGTGAAGGATTGGGCATGGAATCTAGTTCTACTTCACCGTACCCGCTCATACCGTTGATCAACGTGACAAACGCCGCCTCGGGCGTATAACCGCTCTCGCGTAGAAGGTCGAGGCCGAGACCGGCTGCCTCGAATTCCTGATTGATGCTTTGGCAAAAAATTAGCGCACGCTGCCAATGGGCATCCATGGAGAGATCAATACGTTCGCGCGCCAATTCACAGGCATGCTCAAAATCGAGTTTGAGAAAAAGAAGATCACTATTGTAGCGCGCAATAATTTCCTCGAAATCTCCGCTTGGCGCGGCGCGCAGCAAGCCAATAGCGACGTTGAATTCACCCATTTGAGCGAGTATGTCGGCCCTGAGACGCAGCAATACGCCTTTCTCCACCACCCTGCCTTCCAACTCTGAACTGGTAATCAATTGTTGGCGCGGCGCTTCACCCGGCGATAACAGTAATTTAAGCACCGCTGTGCGCATGGCCGGCGAACGTGCCTCAATCGGCAGGCGCGGCAGCAACAGGGTTAGAAGGTCAAATCGGCTGCCCCGCCAAAGCGTGCTCGGAAAACCGCCCGACTCTTCGGTAAACAATCCAATATCATCCACATTAATTTCGGCCAGAGCACCAACCTCAACGCCTGAATAACTTGGCGCGCTCGATTCTTCTACCGGCAGAATCGGCTCAACGATAGTGAGCGTCTGAGAATCGGAGAATTCGGTCGATTCTATAAATTTAGGTGCCTCTTCAATCGGCCCTGAGTTCAAATTCGAGACCGGAGTCGTGCTCGGTGGGCTGATTTTCTCGAGTGGCACCAAACGAAACGGTGCGTCCGTATCTGTCGTTTGGGCAAAAGCTAGGGTAGCGCCCCCGACAATTAAAAAGCCCGCTGCGACAATAAACAAAGCATCCAATAAGGTCGCAAATGGCCGTGAAAAGCCCATTTCGTAGTGTTTATTTTTCGAATCGAGCATCAGGAAGCACCTTTTCAATCAATCCCGAAGGCGGCGGAATATCCCAAGTAAGCAGGAATACAAGCCCGCCACCTATGGCAAGAGCCACCACCACCAATATGATTCGCGTAAAAAATCCCATACGTTCCGCCGTTAACCTCATCGATGTTCGCCGGAGCCTCCCAAACGCCCCGGTTTGTGCTACAGCTCATTTATGGCTATTTTGCGACAGACTATCCGTTTAGGGCTGTTTAAGGGCAGTTTAAAGATCGCTCCCAACCGCATCAATGATTGCAATTTGATACGGCGGATAAAAATCGCTGTAAACACGGGACGACGTTTCTTACATAATTTAGGACTAACGCGGAAATGAACGCTGTTATCAGCGACCTCCAGCTGGAGCGCTCAATTATTCTGGTTGGACTGATGGGCTCTGGCAAGAGTGCGATTGGTCGGCGCTTGGCTGCGCGCATCGGCATGGAATTTATCGATGCCGATGCCGAGATAGAGACGGCGGCTGGCCTCTCCATAAATAATATTTTTGAAGTGCATGGCGAACTAGCCTTTCGCGACGGCGAGCGACGCGTTATCGCCCGGCTTCTCGCACAACCGGCCCATGTCCTGGCCACCGGCGGCGGAGCCTTTATGGATTCTGAGACCCGGAAATGCGTGAAAGAGCGCGGCATTTCCATTTGGCTGCGCGCTGATTTAGATGTGTTACTGCGCCGCGTCTCGCGCCGCGATAACCGACCACTTCTTAAAGTTAATAATAAGGAAGACATTTTACGCGGCTTGATAGAAGAGCGTTATCCAACCTATGGCGAGGCCGATATTACCGTGCAAAGCCAGGATGGCCCGCATGAAGAGACCGTCGGCGAGGTGCTCGTGGCAT
>Ga0315339_1001111_pt1 | contig 25897 bp, 25 predicted proteins | sample ASW17metaG_FD_204514 | JGI IMG/M metagenome (GOLD analysis project Ga0315339, IMG submission 204514) | Ammonia-oxidizing marine archaeal communities from Pacific Ocean, United States - ASW #17 | ecosystem: Environmental > Aquatic > Marine > Oceanic | place: USA: California | collected 2016-12-05 | reverse complement strand
TATATACTACTTATTATGGAATTTGATAAAAACGGAATCTTAAATAGAGCTAAAGCAGCTCAGCAGTCAGCAATCGTAATGGATGAAGGTTTAAGAACCTACATGCTAAAAGTTTATAATTACATGGCAACTGGAATTTTATTAACAGGAATAGTTGCACTTTTGACATTTAAAATGTCAGTTGTGACTAACGATGCCGGATCTATTGTAGCATTAACCTCAATGGGAAATGCAATTTATATGTCTGGATTAAAATGGCTTGTTATGCTTGCACCTTTAGGAATAGTTTTTTATATGAGTTTTGGAATTAATAAAATGAGCGCTTCAAAAGCACAAACAACTTTTTGGGTTTTTGCGGGATTAATGGGCTTATCCTTATCATCAATTTTATTAGTTTATACTGGAATGAGTGTTACTAGGGTTTTCTTTATATGTTCAGCAACTTTTGGTGCAATGAGTATTTATGGTTACACAACCAAAAGAGATTTAACAAAACTAGGCTCATTTTTAATGATGGGTTTAATTGGAATAATAATCGCTTCAATAGTTAACATTTTCATGAAATCTTCAATGATGTATTTTGTAATATCAATCCTAGGTGTTTTAATTTTTGTAGGCTTAACAGCTTATGATACTCAAAAAATTAAAAACATGTATGCTGCAAGTGATACTGGTGAGATCATGGGTAAAAAAGCTGTGATGGGTGCTCTTACTCTTTACCTAGACTTTATAAATTTATTTATAATGCTATTAAGATTATTTGGACAAAGAAGATAATTTTACTTTTGTAACTTTTTCCAGTTAGTATTTTTCAATAATAGTTTAAGATCAAAAGAGTTTTTTAAAATCTTTCCGCTGGTATCTGTTATTAAATATTTCAGATTTTGATTTTTAGGCTTAAAATTTTTACAAATTTTATATAGAGCATTTTCAGCAGCATTTCTAAAAACACTGAAGCTAACTTGTTTACTTGAAATACTTAAACCATAATCTTTCCACGATCCTTCAGAGACCATTTTTGCATATAGATCTAAGATAATCTTTAGTTCATCTCTTTCAAAAAATTGTCTTTCTTCTATTTGTTTATGAGGATTATTGACTATTAGTTTTAAATTACTAGGCATCAATTTTATGTTTATTGATTAATGGAATCTGAAAACCAGTAAAAATTATGGTTATTGGCAGCATTCCCCATACTTTGAAGTTAACCCAAAACTCTTCAGTTTGAGTTCTCCAAACACATTCATTTAATATTGCAAGGCTAAAGAAAAAAAACATCCATCTTTTATTTAATAATTTCCAACCAATATCTGATAATGGAATTGATTTACCCATAATTTTTTTTAAAATAGGCTCTTTGGTAAAATATTTTCCAAAAAATAAAGATAAAGCAAATAAAATATTTATAATTGTTGGCTTAACATAAATAAATATTGGATCATTGAAATAAATAGTTAATCCACCAAAAAATGTAATTAATATTCCACTTATCAAAGGCATCATTGGTATTTTTTTTTCAAAAAACCAAACAACGGCTAATGCAATTAAAGTTGCAACTATAAGTGGAGGTATGGCGACTGATAAATTTTTATCATTATTATAATAATAAAAAAAAAATATAGCTAATGGTCCAAAATCTGTAACAAATTTTAAAAAAGATTTATTCACTTGAAAGATAATAACATATTTGCCACATCACAAAACATTAATATTTTTAGCATTGATTTTTATTTTTAAATACCCATACTAATATGTATGCCAATTCAAAAAGCTAAATTCTCTATTGGAGATATCGTAAAACATAAACACTTCGAATTTAGAGGTGTAATATACGATGTGGATTTTGAATTTAATAACTCTGAGGAGTGGTATCAGTCTATTCCCAAAAATGTGAGACCAAGAAAAGATCAGCCTTTTTATCATTTGCTAGCTGAAAATGATGAAATAACTTACGAAGCTTATGTTTCAGAACAAAATCTTCTGATGGATGACTCTGATGAGCCGATAAAACATCCTTTAATTGAAGAGATTTTTTCAGGAAAAAAGGGATCTAGTTATTTTAAAATGTCTAATTAAAGTTATCATTTTTCAAACACATTTAGCTCAAATCTAAGCCATACAAATTAAGTAAATTATTCTTATATTCTGATCAAGGATGTTAAACGTTAATTTCAAATTATTATCTCCCTCTGCATTCTTGATCGGAAATCCTTTTCATAATAAACATCATTAATTAAATATGTTTAAACTTTTTCATCCAAACAGGATTTTTCAAGTAACTTCCAAAGCTCCAAAATATATCTTATTTTTATTTGTGATTGTGCTTTCTGTTGGATTAACTGAAGCACTAGTTTTATCCCCTGAAGATTATAAACAAAGTGATGCAGTCAGAATTATGTATGTTCATGTACCAGCTGCGTGGATATCATTAGGTATTTTTTCATCTATTACTTTATTATCCATTAGTGGTTTTATTTTTAAGAATAAAAATTTTTTTTTAATCTCTAAAAGTTTGGCACCGTCTGGTTTTGTTTTTAATATAATTGCATTGGTCACAGGAGCTATTTGGGGAAAACCAACATGGGGAACATGGTGGGCTTGGGATGCCAGAATTACTTCTATGTTAATCCTAGCATTATTTTATGCAATGTATCTAATTTCATGGAGAATTTATGAAAGTGAAGAAAAGGTTTTTAAGGTCACAACTTTTATTACGATACTAGGTATAGTTAATGTTCCTATTATCAAATACTCTGTAGATTGGTGGAACACACTTCATCAACCGGCTTCGATCAATATTTTATCAAAAAGCTCAATTCATCCATCCATGCTTTTTCCTTTGCTGATAATGACTGTGGCATTTGCTCTTTTTTCATTGCTAATTTTCTTAATGAAATATAATACAGAACTGATAAAAATTAAAAATAAAGGCTTAGATAGACTATGATAAATGAATTACTTTTTATGAACGGATACGGAGTTTACGTATTGTCTGCTTTCAGTTTTACACTTTTAAGTTTTTCAGCACTGTACTTGATTACAAAAGTTCAATTTATTAAGGAACAAAATAAATTTGTAGCTAAATTTGGATCTCTAAACTCTGAGAAAACTAAATCTGCAAAATCACAAAGAATAAATAAAGAAATTTTAGCTAACGCCACAAACAATTAACTTTTAAACCATGTATGGTCGTAAAGTTAAATTAAGATTTTTGTTTATAGTACTTATTTTAATTACATTAATATTAACAGCATTTCTTGTTTTAAAATCTCTTGAAGAAAACGTAGTATACTTTCAATCACCATCTGAAATTAAAGCTCTATCAGAATTAGATAAAAAAAAAATTAGAGTAGGTGGAATGGTAAAAAAAGATTCTATTTTGGTAAAAGCTAGCGAAGTGAAGTTCATAATTACAGATTTTAAAAATGAAATAAATGTTACCTATACAGGAGCAATCCCAAATCTTTTTGAAGAAGGAAAGGGAGTAGTAGCAGAAGGGTTTTTAAAAGATCGAAATTTTTTTTCTGCCACCAAAATTTTAGCAAAACACGATGAAAATTATATGCCTCCAGAAGTAAAACAGGCACTTGGAGAAAAATAAGATGCTACCTAGCGTTATTGGAAACTATTCATTATTTCTTGGACTTTTTTTTGGATTGGTTCTTATCTATTTTTCTGCAAAAAATTTCAGAAATTCCAAAGTATTAGATACTAAAATTTTATCATTTACTTTTTTACAATTTTTTTTAGTTGTAATTAGTTTTTTATGTTTAGTTTTATCATTTGCAGTGTCTGATTTTAGTAATGAGACAGTTTTTAATAATTCACATACAACTAAACCAATTTTTTATAAAATTGCTGGAACCTGGGGCAATCATGAAGGAAGCTTGTTGTTATGGCTACTTGTTTTAACATTATTTATTCTTATTTTTTTAGTAAGGACTAAAAGTCAACCAGTAAAATATAGAGTTTTAACTTTAGTATTTCAGCAAATCATCATTATAGGTTTTTTTCTTTTTTTGATCAAAACATCAAATCCGTTTAATCATATTTATCCGATACCAACAGAAGGTTTGGGGCTTAATCCAATACTACAAGATCCTGCTTTAGCAATTCATCCGCCTATTTTATATTTAGGGTATGTAGGCTCTTCTATTATTTTTTCATCAGTTCTGGCTGCAACAACCTTAAATATTGTCTCAAAAAAATGGGCATCTCACATAAAAAAATGGGTCTTAAGTTCGTGGATTTTTTTAACTCTAGGAATTTTATTGGGATCTATTTGGGCATATTATGAGTTAGGTTGGGGTGGCTTTTGGTTTTGGGATCCAGTTGAAAATGTTTCTTTAATGCCATGGCTTGCATTAACAACACTTTTACACTGTATTTTGGTTTTAGAGAAAAAATTAATCTTAACCTCTTGGGTTATAATCTTATCAATATCAACATTTGTATTAAGTATGAGTGGCACATTTTTAGTTAGATCAGGAATTCTTAACTCTGTACATACTTTTGCAAATGATCCAGAAAGAGGTTTATTTATTTTAATTTTTTTATTTTCTCTAATTTTTCTTTCATTATTTATTTTTTTCTTTTTTCATAAAACTAATAAAAATAATTTAAGTAGTTTTTTTTGGTTAAGTAAAGAAACAGCTATAATAGTTAACAATTGGTTTATGATGTATTTTTTATCAGTTGTTTTGATTGGTACTGTTTATCCAATTTTTCTTGATGTTATATCATCTCAAAAAATATCTGTAGGACCACCATTTTATCATAAGCTAATTATACCGTTTTTAATTCCTTTTTTACTGATTATGGCAATTGGACCAAAGTTGAAATGGATTAAATCAAATTTAGATGACAAAATTTATTTAATTTCACTGTTAATAATTTCAATTTTGTTATCCATCTTAATTGTTAAAAATTTTAGTTCTAATTTTTTAATAAATACAATTTTAATTTCGAGCGCCTTATATCTGTTTTTTATTACTCTAAGAGATTTCTTTAATAAAGGATTTAAGAATCTAGCACAAAATATGGCTCATTTTGGTTTTAGTTTATTAATTTTAAGTATTCTATTTAACAGTTTATTTTCAAGCGAAATTATTACGAATTTAAAAGTAGGAGAAACTTTTCAGAACACAAAAGCAAAAATAGTTTTTGAAAGTATTAGTCAAAAAGAAGAAAAAAATTATAGATCAATAATAGGTAATTTTATTGTTCAAGACTCAAAAGGTAAAATAGAAAATTTATCACCAGAGCTAAGAATATATAATCAACCAAATATTGCTACTAGTGAGGCTGATATTAAAACGACATTATTGTCAGATAAGTTTATTGTTATTAACATTGTCCAAAATCAAGACTTTTTTAATGTTAGGTATCAGGTTAAACCATTTATGTTATGGATTTGGCTTTCAGTAATTTTGATCAGCTTTGGTGGATTAGTGAGTTTTGTAAAAAAAGAATATGAAAAATAAATTAATACCATTTTCAATCGCTTTAATTTTTATAATTATTTTTATTATTTTTTATAAAGGTTTACAGGACACTAATATTTATACTCCAAAAATAAAAATAAATTATGAAATACCTTCAGCTTCAGTCGAATTATTTGATTCAAATGAAATAGTTAATACACTTGAAATTTTTAATACAGATAAATTTTATTTATTAAATATTTGGTCATCTTGGTGTCTTCCTTGTAGGCAAGAACACTCAATTTTAATGGATTTAATAAAAGATGATAATTTAAAAGTTATTGGCATTAACTATAAAGACACAAAAAAAAATGCAAAAAAATTTCTAAAAGAGCTTGGAAATCCTTATGATAAGATAATTTTTGACAATGCGGGCATCAATGCTATCGAATGGGGTGCTTATGGTGTTCCAGAATCTTTTCTAATCAATAAAAATAAAATTATTAAAAAATATATAGGACCTCTTAGCAAAGAGTCTATGGAAGAAATTAAATTATTTATAAAATGAAAATATTGAAATTATTTTTAATCATTTTTTTTATTTTCCCTATTAATAATTTGAAAGCTGACAATGAAATTTTGAAAAATAAAATTACAAAAAACTTACGTTGTTTGATCTGTCAGGGACAATCTGTTTATGACTCTGACTCAGAATTTGCAAATAGCCTGAAAATTGTAGTTGATAATAAAATTGATGAAGGATTATCTGAAAAACAAATTTATTCTTATTTCCAAAGTAAATATGGTGAATGGATTTTATATGATCCTTTGTTTAATAAAAATACTTATTTTCTATGGTTATTACCTCTATTGATATTCTTTGTGGGTGGTGCAATAATATTTAATAAATTTATAAAAAAACAAAAATAATCTGATATTAACAGTAATGAGTTTTAAAAAATTAAATATATTTTTTGCTATATTTTTTACTGCTACCAAGTTGTTTGCAGCAGAAATCAGCAATCATCAATATAATTTTTTTACTGGTAATTTTGATTTTAGTGATGATAAGCAAGCAGCGATGTTGTTTGGTTTTCAACATCAGAATGAAAATTTAGAAAGAGATACTTTTTTAGGAAATATTTCACCTATTACTGGAGGTTTCATAACTGAAAATTCCGCTGCATATGTTTACACAGGGTTTGAGTGGAACATTGATATGGGTGCTTTAACATTTACACCTAGTTTTGCGCCTGGCTTGTACCATAAAGGAGATGGAAAAGATTTAGGCCACGCTCTTGAATTTAAATCTGAAATTCAGTTTTCATATAATTCCTCAGAAAACTCTAAAATTGGTATATCTTATAATCATGTATCTAATGCAAGCATAGGAGACAAAAATCCTGGGGCAAATAGTTATATGTTTAATTTTATTAAAAACTTCTAATAATAATCATGAATATAAAAGATTGTTATAATTTTAGCGACTTTAGAAAATTAGCAAAAAAAAGATTACCTTCACCCATCTTTCATTATATTGATGGAGGTGCAGATGATGAAGCTACACTTAAAAGAAACACAGATGCATTTAATGACTGTGATTTAATTCCCAATGTTTTAGCAAGTGTAGGTAAACCTGATTTATCAACAACTGTTTTTGGTAAAAAAATTGATATGCCTATATTTTTATCTCCAACTGCTATGCAAAGACTCTATCATCACGATGGTGACAAAGCTTCAGCTCGTGCAGCAGAAAAGTTTGGAACTTTTTATAGCATGTCAACAATGGCAAACAATACAATTGAAGAAATTGCAGAAATTTCTAAAGGACCTAAATTATTTCAACTTTATGTTCATAAGGATCAATCAATCACAGATGATTTAATTGAGAGATGTAGAGCATCTGGTTATGATGGAATGTGTTTAACAGTTGATACATTGGTTGGTGGAAATAGAGAAAGAGATCACAGAACAGGATTTACAACCCCTCCAAAACTTACTCTTCAAAGTTTATTGAGTTTTGCAATGAGACCTGAATGGGTTTTTAATTATTTTACTCATAAAAAATTTGAATTATCGAATGTTGCAAAGAAGACAGACAAAGGAACCAACATTGCAAAGTCTGTAGTGGAGTATATCAACGAACAATATGATCCAGCAATGAACTGGAAAGATGCTGAGTACTGTGCAAAAAAATGGAACAAACCTTTTGCACTAAAAGGCGTTATGTCAGTTGAAGATGCTAAGAGAGCAATTGATATAGGTTGCACAGCTATCATGATCTCAAATCATGGTGGAAGACAACTTGATGGTTCAAGATCACCTTTTGATCAAGTAAAAGAAATTTCAGATGCAGTTGGTGATAAACTTGAAATTATTTTAGATGGTGGAATTAGAAGAGGCACTCACGTTTTAAAAGCGTTAGCTGCTGGTGCGACAGCATGTAGTTTTGGTAAAATGTTTTTATTTTCTTTAGGTGCTGGGGGTCAAGCAGGTGTGGAACGTCTATTGCAGAATATGCATGATGAAATTAATCGAAATATGGTACTAATGGGTTGCAAGAATATCAAAGAATTAAATAGAACAAAATTAATTTACAGAAAATAGATTAAGTACTTTTAAATATTAGATATATAAAAAAAGTAAATTTTTTAAAAAACTAAAAGGATATGATTAATTATGAAGTTGGCTAAGAGTTTAGAAAGATTAGGAACAGAAAGTGCTTTTTCAGTTTTAGCAGAAGCAAAAAAATTAGAAGCGCAAGGAAAACCCATGATCCATTTAGGACTTGGTCAACCTGATTTCAAAACACCAAAACATGTAGTAGAGGCTGCTAAGAAAGCTTTAGATGATGGTCATCACGGATATGTTCTTTCAAATGGAATTTTAGAATGTAGACAATCAGTCACTAGAAAAATTAAAAAACTTTATAATCAAGATATCGATCCTGAAAGAATTATTATTATGCCGGGTGGAAAACCTACGATGCATTATGCTATTCAATGTTTTGGTGAACCAGGTGTAGAAATTATTCATCCAACTCCAGGTTTTCCTATTTATGAGTCTATGATAAATTACACTGGTTCTACCGCAGTACCATATGATCTTACAGAAGATAAAGATTTAAAATTTAGTGCTGAAAAAATTTTGTCATTAATTACTGATAAAACTAGATTGTTAATACTGATTAACCCTAACAATCCAACAGGTAGTTTTGTTGAAAAACCTGAGATAGATAAATTAGCAGAGGGATTAAAAAAACATCCTCATGTAACAATTTTGAGTGACGAAATTTACAGTAGACAAATTTTTGATGGAAAAGAAATGCCAACATTCTTCAATTACCCAGATCTTAGAGATAGATTAATTGTTCTTGAGGGATGGAGTAAAGCTTATTCAATGACAGGGTGGAGATTGGGTTGGAGTTTTTGGCCAGAACAATTAATTGAGCATATTAACAAATTGTTAATTAATAGTGTTTCATGTGTCAATGCTGCTGCACAGTTTGCAGGAATAGCTGCGTTGGATGGACCAGATGATTCAATACACACCATGATGGAAAAATTTACTCAAAGAAGAAAATTGATACATGGAGGCTTAAACAGTTTACCTGGTGTTGAATGTAGTTTACCAGGTGGAGCTTTTTATGCTTTCCCAAAAGTTATTGGAACTGGAATGGATGGTTCAGAATTTTGTAAAAGAGCTATGCATGAAGCTGGAGTAGCTGTAGTTCCAGGTACAGCATTTGGTAAAACTTCTAAAGATTACGTAAGATTTAGCTTTGCGGCTTCTCAAGATAACATATCTAACGCATTGGAAAATATCAAAAAAATGTTAGGTTAGTCCTAATGACTGAATTAACCCTACCTAAAGTAGATAAAAATATAATTTCCAAGAAGTCTCTAATAGTTTCTGATCTTAAAAAAATTATTAATAAAGATAATGTTTTAAGTGATGCAGATGAAATTAAACCATATGAAACAGATGCTTTAGCAGCTTACAAAAATACACCTTTAGCTGTTGTGTTACCTGAAAATACACAAGAGGTAAGTGAAATTTTGAAATATTGTAATAGTGAAAATATAAAAGTTATACCAAGAGGAGCAGGTACTGGATTATCAGGTGGGGCATTACCCTTGAATGATGCAATTCTTTTAGGACTTGGAAAATTTAATAAAATTCTTGAAATTGATTTTAATAATAAATGTGTTGTTACACAACCTGGCGTTACCAATTTATCAATTACTCATGCTGTTAAACATAAGGGATATTATTATGCGCCTGATCCATCAAGTCAATTAGCATGTTCAATTGGTGGAAATGTAGCAGAAAATTCAGGAGGTGTTCACTCCTTAAAATATGGCACTACAACAAATAATATTTTAGGTGCAGAGATGGTTTTGATGGATGGAACGATATGTAGATTAGGTGGAAAAACATTAGATCAAGAAGGATATGATTTAATGGGACTTATCTGTGGTTCAGAGGGATTGCTTGGAGTTATAACCGAAGTAACTGTTAAAATTTTAAAAAACCCTCAAACGGTCAAAGCAGCATTGGTTGGTTTTCCAACAATTGAAGATGGTGGAAATTGTGTAACTGAAATTATCTCTAGCGGAATTGTTCCAGCTGGAATGGAAATTATGGATAAAGCTTTAATTGATGCAACAGAAAAATTTGCTAAAGCAGGTTATCCAATGGATGCTGAAGTTCTAATGATAGTTGAACTTGATGGAACTAATTCTGAAGTTGATAGTATGTTAAAAGAAATAGAAAAAATTTCTCAAAAAAATAATTCAAATAGTTTTAAACTTAGTAAAAATGAAAAAGAAAGAATGGCTTTTTGGTCAGGAAGAAAAGCTGCCTTTCCTGCATGTGGGGCTATGGCACCAGATTATTACTGTATGGATGGATCTATCCCAAGAGGAAAATTATCAGAAATATTAAAAGAAATTACCAGACTTTCAAAAAAGTATAACTTGGCTGTAGCCAATGGTTTTCATGCTGGTGATGGTAATTTGCACCCTCTAATATTGTTTGATGGAAGCAAAAAGGAAGAGTTAAAAAAGACAGAGGAGTTTGGAGCTGAAATACTAAAAGCGTGTGTGAAAATGGGAGGTGCATTAACCGGAGAGCATGGAGTAGGCATAGAAAAACGGGAATTAATGTGCGAAGCATTTAATGATGACGATATTCAGCAACAATTAGATATAAAAAAATCACTAGATATAAAAAATCTTTTAAATCCAGGAAAAGTATATCCTATATTAAGAAAATGTGCGGAGGAGGGGAGAGTTCATGTTCACAGAGGTGAAGAAAAATTCCCAGATCTACCAAGATTCTAATTATCTAAAACCTGATACAGAAATTGAAGTATCAAATTTAGTTAAAGAATTTTATAAAAAAAAATTACCAATCAATCTACATGGAACAAATAGTAAAAAGTATATTGGTTACAATGTTCAAGCCGCCAAAACACTTGATCTATCCCATTTAAATGGTGTTTTAGAATATTTACCTGAGGAACTTTATATTAAGGTATTGGCTGGAACTCCCATTAAAATTATCGAAGATATATTAGAAAAACACAATCAACAGTTAGCATTTGAGCCTTTAGATTTTGGTTATATAAAAGATGGTGAGTCTAACAAAGGATCTGCTGCTGGATGTGTTGCTACTAATTTTGCTGGTTCGCGAAGATTTAAAGTAGGAAGTGTTAGAGATTTTGTATTAGGGTTTAGAGGAGTCAATGGTAAAGGAGATATTATAAAATCAGGTGGAACAGTAGTAAAAAATGTAACTGGATATGATTTATCTAAAGTTGTATCTGGTTCCTTTGGAACTTTAGTTGCTCTAACAGAATTAACATTAAAGGTTTCACCAAAAAAAATATTTCAAAATACTATAGTTATATATTTAGATGACTTAAAAATTATTTCATCTCTTTTTGATAAAATATTAGGCTCAAGTAATGAAATTTCAGGAGCAACCTATATTCCAGTTGAACCAAAAAATAAAAAATTTGACTTAAATAAAAGTAGAATTTTTAAATTTAACGATCTTAATAATGATGGTCCTTTCTTAGCTATAAGATTAGAGGGAGACCGTGTATCTGTTCAAGAAAGATTAAAAGATATAAGCAAAGAATTAGAGCTTAAAAAATATAAAACATCTATTTTAGACAATCATCAATCGGTTCCCTTTTGGATAAAAGTGAATAATTTAGAATTATTTATGAATACAAAAAATAATTTAATCAGAGCAGTTATTCCACCATCTAATTGTGAAAAATTAATGAAATATTTAGGTAATAAATTTAAATACTTCATTGATTGGTCTGGCTCTTTATTTTGGATAGAAGTTCTTGATAACGAAGATGATAAAATTGGACAAATTAGAGAGTTTATAAGTAAAAACGAAGGATATATGACCATCATTAAGAAATCAGAAAATTTTGATTTTAAAGAAAAAATATTTTCAACTGATAAAGAGAAGTTAATGATATCAAAAAAAATTAAAGAAAGTTTTGATCCTAAGAGCTTGTTTAATCCAGGTAAAATGTATCGAGAGATTTAATGCAAACAAATTTTTCTAACACACAATTAAAAGATAAAGACAATCAATCTACAGAAAAAATTTTTAAAAAATGTGTTCATTGTGGAATGTGTAATGCCACTTGTCCAACTTATGGAATTCTTGGGGATGAATTAGATGGTCCAAGAGGAAGAATATATCTAATTCAGGATATGCTAGAAAATAATAAGAAACCATCTGAAAAAGTAGTTAAACATATTGATAAATGTCTTTCATGCTATAGCTGTATGACTACTTGTCCTGCTGGAGTAAATTATATGCACGTAATTGATCATGGCAGAAAGTATATAGAAAAAAATTATGAGAGACCTTTTTTTGATAGATTGTTAAGAAATTTTTTATCAATAACTCTACCAAATGTAAGATACTTTAAAATTGTAAGTTTTTTTGTCAAAATTGGTAAACCTTTTAGTTTTTTATTTCCAAAAAAAATAAAGAATATGATTAGTTTAATGCCAACATCATTTCCAAAAAAACTTCTTAAGAACCAAGAAATTTATCCAGCTAAAGGAAAAAAAATAGCAAGAGTTGCCCTGTTAACTGGTTGTGTTCAAAAAGAAATTTCTCCTCAAATAAACGAATCTACAATAAGATTATTAAACAGACATGGGGTTGAAGTTGTTGTGCCAAAAAAAATTCGATGTTGTGGGTCTTTAAATCATCATCTTGGAAAGAATGAAGATGCTCATTCTGATTTTACTAACAATATTAACATTTGGTATGAGGAACATAAAAAAGGAAATTTAGATGCAATATTATCTAATACATCTGGTTGTGGAACTACCTTGAAAGATTATGGTTTTATTTTTAGAGATGATCAAAATTATAAAGTTAAGGCAAAAACAATTTCTAAATTAACAAAAGATGTAACTGAATATTTATCTGAAAGTTTAAAATTAAATATTAAGAAAAAAAATAAAAAATATAAAATTGCATATCATTCAGCGTGTTCAATGCAGCATGGTCAAAATATTCACTCACAACCTTTGGAATTACTGTCAAAAACAGAAAATGACATAATGGAAATACCAGAAGGCCATTTATGCTGCGGTTCTGCTGGAACATATAATATCTTGCAATCTGAAATAGCAACAGAATTACTTAAAAATAAGGTTAAAAATATAGAAAGCACAAATCCTGAAATAATTTCAACAGGAAATATTGGTTGCATTACACAAATATCTAATGGTACCAATATTCCAATTTTACATACAATAGAATTATTAGATTGGTATACTGGTGGACCCAAGCCTAAAATTTTAGAAAGAATATGATTATGAAAAAAATATTAGTTACAAGGAAGTTGCTTAAAGACTGTGAGGATAAAGCAATCAAAACTTTTGAGGCTAAATTAAATTCTAATGATGAACTTTATTCTCAATCAAAACTTATTCAATTAAGCCAAGGGTGCGACGCAGTTTTAACTTCCCTAACTGATAAAATGGATGAGGAAACAATTAGTAAATTACCTGAAACTATTAAAGTGATTTCAAATTTTGCAGTTGGATTTGGAAACATTGACTTAGAAGCAGCAAGAAAAAGAGGTATTGCAGTTACCAATACTCCTGAAGTATTATCAGATGCTACTGCAGAAATTGGAATTCTTTTAATTTTGGGTGCTTGTAGAAGAGCAGCTGAAGGAATTGAAGCAGCAAAAGAAAGTAATTGGAAATGGTCAGCGGATTATTTAATCGGAAAACAACTAACTGGTTCGAGATTAGGTATTTTGGGTATGGGAAGAATTGGACAGAAAATTGCAAAGATTGCAAAATCACTTGGGATGATTATTCATTATCATAATCGTTCAAAACTTAATGAAGAAAAAGAACAAGGAGCTATTTATCACGATAGTCTTAAAAGTTTGTTTTCAGTTTCAGATGTTTTATCAATTTGTTGTCCAGCAACAAAAGAGACAGTAAATTTAATTAATAAAGAAACAGTTGAGCATTTTCCAAAGGGTGCAGTTATTACGAATGTTGCTCGAGGAGATATAGTGGATGATGAAGCCTTGATTGATGCTTTAAATAGAAGAAAAATTTATGCAGCTGGTTTAGATGTTTATAAAGGTGAACCAAATTTAAACCCTGGCTACTTAAAAATAAAAACAGCATTTATCCTGCCTCATCTTGGAAGTGCAACTAAAGATACAAGAACTGCAATGGCTAATCTAGCGATCGATAATATTGATGAGTTTTTCAATACAGGCAACTGTAAAAATAAAGTAAACTAAACACAAAAAAGCATGCCTGAATCAATTGCATTTATTGATATAGATCAATAAGTTCTAGCAAGGATTGTATTTTAAACTGTTTTGAATTACATCAGCTATAGACTCTGGTGTTCAATTATAATTAACTTACAATAGTTAATTAACTTAAATGAGGAGAAAAAAATGATTAAAGAAAAAAAATCATTGAAGGGAAAATCACCTTCAAGACGTAAGTTCTTTAAAGCTGCTGCTGCAACTGGTGTTGCTGCTGTTGCTGCATCGTCTTTAGCTGCACCCGCTGTTGCCGCAGACAGAGTAGAAATATCTATGGTAGCTACTTGGCCAAGAGATTTTCCTGGTCTAGGAACTGGTGCACAAAGATTTGCAGAACAATTAGGTAAAATGAGTGATGGACGTATACAAGTCTCTTATTATGCTTCTGGTGAAAGAGTAAAAGCATTTGACTCATTTGATGAAGTTGCTTCTGGTAACTCACAAATGTATCATGCTGCAGACTACTACTGGGTTAAAAAACACCCAGCTTTTGGATACTTTACCGCAGTTCCATTTGGTTTCACTTACTCAGAAATAAACGCTTGGATTCACTATGGTGGAGGACAAGCACTTTGGGATGAACTAACTGATGATTTTGGAACTCAAAGTTTTATTTGTGGTAACACAGGAGTTCAAATGGGTGGTTGGTTTAACAAAAAAATTAGATCAGCTAATGACTTTAAAGGTTTAAAAATGCGTATGCCTGGATTAGGTGGACAAGTTCTTGGAAAACTTGGTGGTTCTCCAATTTCACTTCCTGGTGGACAAATTTATGAAAATCTTGTTTCGGGAGCAATTGATGCAACTGAATGGGTAGGTCCTTGGAATGATGAAGCTATGAAGTTTCATGAAGCTGCTAAATATTATTATTATCCTGGTATGCATGAACCTGGTTCATTGTTAGCATGTGGTGTTAATAAATCGTGGTTTACAAGTTTATCAAAATCAGACCAAGCGTTAATTAAAACTTGTTGTGCTTGGGCAGATGAACTTACAATGGCTGAGTATAATGCTAAAAATGGTGCTGCATTAAAACGTCTAGTAAACGATCATGGTGTTAAACTTGAGAAGTTTAATGATAAAGTTTATGATGCGTTTGCTGCAGGTGCTGCAGAAGTTTACGATGAAGTGCAACAACATAGTGATCTTGCTAAAAGAACACATGCTGCTTTTGTTAAAGGTCGTAAAGAAATTGGTGCTTGGACTAATTTGTCTGACTCACCATATATTCAGCAAAGAAACAGAGCTTTAGGACTTTAATAATACTTAAAGTTAGAGCAAAATTCGATATAAGGGCCCTTTAATAAGGGCCCTTATATTTAGTAGATTATATTAAATAAAGTTCTTTAGTTTTATGGTCATAAAAAAAAATCTACCAATATTAATTAGAATATTTAGCTATTCGATATTAGCTATTACTTTTGTTTTTTTAGTAAATAATGTTTTAACAGTTTGGTTTGATTGGCCTGGTATTAAACAACTATATTCAAATTATAGTTTATTTGGATTTAAAAAATTAACCAAACCTTTAGAAGGATCAGCATTAATTTTATCTTTTATTCAGTTATTTTTTTATTTTTTTTCAATAGTAATAGTAATTTTTTATGTTTTCAAATCTATTAACCAAACATTAGAATCTGATGCAGAAATTCTTACTAAATTTACTGCTTACATTATTAGATCTTCTTTCTGGGCTGTTTTAATAGTTGGAGCTGCAGATTTCTTAGTTTCATTTATGGTTGTTGAAAAATTAGCTGAGCCAATTTTTGGTGAATTTTTAAAAATTAAATTAGTTATTCCAAATTTTAGAATTACATTTGTTCATTTCCCTTTAATATTAATTTCATTTGTAATTGGATATTTTACTAGAACAGTAGGTTTTATTTGGCTTGCCGTTTTAGTAGTTGGCAGTGAGTTTTCAATTGTTCTATCTAGATTTATATTTGAGTATGAGCAAGCTTTTCAAGGAGATTTAGTTCGTTTTTGGTATTCTGCCCTTTATCTTTTTGCCGCCGCATATGCTTTAATGCATGAAGGTCATGTTCGAGTCGATGTTTTATACACTGGTTTTTCTGAAAGAAAAAAAGCGTGGACAAACTCCATGGGGTCATTGCTGTTAGGAATTCCACTTTGTCTTATTGTCATATTTTTAGGATTGAGTGGTAAAGCTAGTATTATTAATGGCCCAGTTCTCTCCTTTGAAATTACTCAGCAAGGTTCAAATGGATTATATTTACTTTATTTAATGGCAATATATCTAATTGTATTTGCCGTAAGTATGTTAACCCAATTTACTAGTTATTTTATGAGTAGTAGCCATAAAATTTTGAAAAATTAAATCATGGAACATGTATTTTTATCTCTACTTGTAATAATTATGATAGTAGCACTAGCATCAGGTTTTCCGGTTGCTTTTGCATTGCCTGGTTCAGCTATTATTTCAATAGGTCTTGCGGCTTTTTTTGGATATCTCTTTGCTGGAGATGTGAGTGCTTATTTTGCAACTGATGGACCCATAGAATGGTTAACAGCAGGTATTACAAATTTTAGGAGTAATTATTGGGATGTAGAGACAGACACTTTAATTGCAATACCTTTGTTTATTTTTATGGGAATAATGTTGCAAAAATCTAAAATTGCAGAAGATCTTTTAGTAACCATGGGGCAGCTATTTGGTCCTATTCCTGGAGGATTAGGTATTTCAGTAATTTTTGTTGGAGCATTGCTTGCAGCAACAACAGGTATAGTTGGGGCAACAGTAATTGCAATGGGCCTAATCTCTCTGCCTACTATGTTAAATAATAAATATGATAAAAGTCTTGCGAGCGGTATTGTCTGTTCATCAGGAACACTTGGCCAAATAATACCTCCATCAATTGTTTTAATTATTATAGCCGATCAATTAGCTAGTGCTTCTGATGTTGCAAATACAATAAGACAGGCAGATTATAAATTGCTTACCGGAGAATTTAATATGCCTGGTGAATTTAGAGTGGGATCTACAAGTGCTGGAGATATGTTTCTTGGAGCATTACTACCTGGATTAGTATTGGTCGGCTTGTATATGTTGTATGTTTTCATTTATGCAAGATTTAATCCAAAGGCAGCTCCACCTGTTCCATTTAAGGGTCAGTTTGATTTTAAATTTTGGACAAAAGTTGTTATGGTAATAATTCCTCCACTTGCATTAATTTTTGCAGTTCTTGGATCTATATTAATGGGTATAGCAACTGTAAATCAGGCTGGTTCTATTGGAGCGATAGGAGCAACTATAATGGCAGGTTATCGTCTTCATCAAGGCAAAAAAGACGCATATTATCCATTATTAATAACTATTGTAGGTATAATTCCTATTTTTATACTTTCAAACAATTATAACTTAAACATTAAAGCCTTAGAAACTAGAAACTTGGCTGCAATTCTTATAACAAGTTTTTTTACTATAATATTTTTAATTGGTATCGTATGGAGTTTTTGGAGAGCTTACAAAGTCGATAATGTTTTAAAAGAAGTTATTACAGAAACTTGTGTAACTACTTCGATGGTTTTTATAATTCTTCTAGGAGCAGCAATGTTAACTTCAGGCTTCAGAGCTTTTGGAGGCGAAGAATTAGTCAGAAATTTTTTACAAGATTTACCAGGAGGATTTTGGATTCAATTCATTGTTGTCATGACAGTAATATTTTTATTAGGCTTTTTTCTTGATTTTATAGAAATAGCTGTAGTTGTTGTTCCTATCATTGCACCAATATTGTTAGCCGAAACAGGAGCTAATGTTAGTGCAATCTGGTTAGGAGTAATGATTGGGGTTAATCTACAAACTTCTTTTTTAACACCTCCCTTTGGTTTTGCTTTATTTTATTTAAAAGGAGTTGCACCCAAGTTTATTACAACTTTAAATATTTGGAAAGGCGTTGTACCTTTTATAGCATTACAGCTTATAGGATTAGGAATTGTAGGTTTTTATCCATCTTTGGTAAATTACTTACCAGCAAGAACATACTTAACATCTCATGTAGCTCCGCCTCCAATGAATCCTAAACTGCAATATTGTCTACAAGATTATAAATTTGATATTTACAATAATGAAGAACAAAGAATTAAAACTGCCATATTAAGCTTCCAATCATTAGTTCCAACTGATCTTCCTATTGATAAACTTGATATTTTTGAGGAACATTTTGAAAATGCGTTAGGAACTTTTGGTTTAGTCAAAAAACTACAAAAAACTGAAAAAGAATACAATTTATTTGCCGAAGGTTACAGGGATCTTCACTTTAGCGTGAGAAAAAAACAAAAAAAGATAAGAAAAATAGATAAAAAAATAGAAAAATTAAAATCTGAAATTAGAAATTTAGACAAAAATAATGTGGCTAAAAAAAATAAAATTAAATTGGAAATTGAAGACTATAAATTGGAGATTGAAGAATTAAATAAACAAGTTCCTGAGAACTGGACATCAAAAAATAAAGAATTTGAAATTTTACTTAAAGCTAAAAATACTAAAACAAAAAGATATAGAAAAAATGTTGATCAAGCTTATGATAATTTAGATCAAATAGTGATGTTCATTCAAGATCATAAAAAGTTAGAAGAGCTTTCACCTGAAATTAGAGAATTAAAAAATATTATAGATAATAGAAATTATGAAAACTCGATTGCAATTATTGATAATCTTTTTGAAAAATTAGGAGAAATTTCTGGCACAGAAGAGTTTACAAATAAATTAGATGATTTAGTATCTATTATAGATAATGATGAAATTGATGAAGAAAAATTATTATCTGCTAGTTTAGAAACATTCAGTTTATTTGATTTAGAAGTTTCTTGGAGAAACAATGCTAACAAAAATTTATTACCAGAATTAATGAAATACAACGAAGTTATTAAAAATAATATTGGATTAAGACTTCAGTCGAGATTAACAAAAGAACAAGCAAAGTTTGTTGCAAGATGTAACTCGATTCATAGAGACATATCTTTAAATTTCTAAATTAATGGATAATTATATACTTCCTAAAAGACAGGCTATTACTGTTTTCTTTGTTTTTGCTTTTGGATATTTTATATCGTGTTTATTAAGAGCAATTACAGCCACTCTTTCTCCAGTTTTAACTCTAGAATTTGAGTTAATGGCGGCAGATTTAGGACTACTTGCTGGAGGTTATTTTTTAGGTTTTGCCTCTATGCAAATTCCTCTTGGATATTTGTTAGATAAGTTCGGACCAAAAAAAATTGTATCATCATTTCTATTAATAGCATTTATTGGAACAATATCTTTTGCACTTGCTCAGAGCTTTTCAGGCTTATTAGTTTCCAGGATATTAATTGGAGTTGGAGTGAGTGCTTGTTTAATGGCGCCATTAACGGGTTATAGAATTTGGTTTGCAGAAAACCAACAACAAAGAGCAAATTCTTGGATGTTAATGATAGCTTCATTGGGATTTCTATCTTCAACATTACCTGTTCAACTTTTATTACCTGCTCTTGGTTGGAGATGGATATTTGGTGGGATTGCAGCATTGATATTAATTAGCATAATTTTAATGCTGTCTTTTATTCCAAAGTGGGATCATCAAAATGATGAGTCTTTAGAAAATCAAGTAAAGCAAGGTTCATTAGTTGATGTATGGAAAAATAAATTTTTTATCAGTGTTATACCGATGGGTTTATTTAATTATGGAGGGTTAATGGCGATCCAAACTCTGTGGGCAGGACCATGGATGATTAGAGTTGCAGGCTATACTCCACTTGAAAGTGCCACGGGGTTATTTTGGATAAATATTACAATGCTTGTTTCATTTTTTTTATGGGGTTATTTTTTACCTAGGATTACAAATCTTGGTTTTAGTGCGTTAAAAATATTAAAATTTGGTTTACCAGTTAGTTTTTTGGTTATGTTAACTATTATAATTTTAGGATCAAAAGCAGGAGCATTTTATATTACATTATTTATCTTAAGCTCAATTTTCTTATCTGTGACACAACCAGCTGTAGGCTTATCTTTTCAAAGTCACCTTGCAGGTAAAGCACTCACATCGTTTAACTTATTAATTTTTTTAGGTACTTTTATAATGCAGTGGATAATGGGTCTTGTGATCGATTTAGTTAGAGGATTTGGCTATACTGAAATAATAGGATTTAAAACAGCTTTTTCATTTTTTTTATTTTTAAGTTTGACTTCTTATTTATTTTTTTTAATTGTAAATAAAGAATCTTAATATTTTAATGTGAAAATAAAACGAAAGAATTTTTTTTTGGAAGTTGTTATTGGAATATTTGCAGTTTATGCTTCGGTATTAGTGTTGCTATTCATATTTCAACGTAATTTAATGTATCACCCTGAAGAAAATAATTATTTTGGAGACAAGCTAGAAGTAGATATTGAAAAAGTTTATATCAATACATCTGACGATTTAAGTTTACTAGGATGGTTTCATAAAAAAGATCTTAAAAAATTTAAAACGATTGTTTATTTTCATGGAAATGCCGGAAAACTTGAAAATAGAATTCATAAATTAAATCATTTTAAAGACATGAATGTAAATTTTTTAATTTTAGCCTGGAGAGGTTTTAGTGGAAATGAGGGTAAACCTTCAGAGCAAGGCCTTTACGTTGATGGGAGTAGTGCAATTACATGGTTAAAAAATTTAGGATTAAATGAAGAAGACGTCATATTATATGGTGAGTCTCTTGGAACGGGAATTGCAACACATTTAGCACAAAAGAATAATTATGCTGGATTAGTATTAGAAACACCTTTTACTTCAATGGTTGAAGCAGCAAAAAATTTTTATCCATATATACCAGTTGGACTTTTATTAAGGGATAAATATAAAAATGATCAAAAAATTAAAAACATTAATATTCCAGTTTTAGTTATGCATGGAGAGGCAGATCAAATAGTTCCTTTTTGGATGGGTAAAAAAATTTATGAAATAGCTAATCAGCCTAAATATTCTTATTTTACTAAATATGACGATCATATGATGGAATATGATGAAAAACTTGTATTAGCGTTAAATGATTTTATTAAAAGTTTAAATTAAGCCACATTCCAAACAAAGATAACACAAGTTTTGTTATTAATTTTGAATGATGAAAAAAATTCTTTTACTATTTTTTATTTTATTATCATTTAACAGTTTTGGATTTGCTCAAGACAAAAACTCTGATGTGGATAATTTATTTCATATTGATCAAATGAATTCACACAATGAAAATTTTGCCCTTTATTTTAAAACTAGAGAAAAAGCAGTATTAGCAAGAGGTGAAAACAGTAATTATATAAATGATTATCCTAAAGATCTTTATATTTATGATTACAAAACAAAAAGTTCATCTCCACTAATATCTTATGAATGGTTTCCAGCTAGAGCAAAATACTTTCTCGAAGAATATGATTTCCCAGTATTTCCTGATGATTTTGCTTATTATCTTTTAAAAGATAACACAACATTAGTAATGATTAGTGCAGTTAAAAGTTTAAACACTAATTTCAAATTTGATATTTTGGAAAAGAAATTAGAAATTTATCCACGAAATGGAAAATTTGATTTTATAATTTCATCAATTGCTAAAAATTGTGGACATGACAATTTTAAAGAAAATTATAAATGTAGTTTTTATAAACCTTTGATTTCTAGTACTTTAATTAAGTAATTTGAGTAAACGCCTCTGCAAATTTTTCTGCTTCAAAAATTTGAAGGTCATCTTCTTTTTCTCCTAAACCTAAAGCAATAATTGGAAGTTTGTATTTTTTAGCAACAGCTAAAAGAATACCTCCCTTTGCTGTTCCATCTAATTTAGTCATGATTAAACCGGTAATTGGAATTATTTTGTTAAACTCCTCAACTTGATTAATAACATTTTGACCTGAAGTAGCGTCTAATACTAATATTACATCATGCGGTGCATCAGGATCTATTTTTTTAGTCACATTTGCAATTTTTTTATATTCTTCCATTAAATTTTTTTTATTTTGTAATCTTCCAGCAGTATCAATTAACACCTGATTAAAGTTATTATTGATTGCATCCTCAATAGCTTTATATGCAACAGAAGCTGGATCTGCGTTTTGCGAGGATTTTGTTATTTCAACATCAACTTTTTTCGCCCAATTTTCTAATTGTTCAATAGCTGCGGCTCTAAAAGTATCAGATGCAGCAAGCATAACTTTATTTCCATTAGCTTTTAATATTTTACTAATTTTTCCAATAGTTGTTGTTTTTCCAACACCGTTAACACCTGAGACTAATGTTGCATTAATTTTTTCTTTTTTTTTAAAAAATTCATTATTTTCAAGTGGTTTCATTAAAGAAATTATATAATTTTTTAAAATCAAATTTATTTCTTCAGCAATATCTTTACTAGGATCAATTTTGCTATCAGAAATTATTTCTTTAATTTCAGAGGCAGCAACAGTACCAACATCAGATTGAATTAAATATTCTTCAATTTTATCTAAAGTTTTGTCATCTATCTCTTTTTTTACAACTATGTTTCTTAAGCCAGATGTAAAAGTAGATGCACTTTTTTTAAAACCAGATTTAAATTTATCAAAAATTCCCATTAAATTTTAATTTCAATATTTTTTATATCTGAAACTGGTCCTTTCATATGAATGCTATTATTTTGATCAATTGAAATTGATAATTTACCAGTAGAAAACTCTATATCTACTTTATTGTTTGTAAGTTCATTTTGTTTTGCAGCAAAAGCAGTAGCGCAGGCTGCTGTTCCACAAGCTTTGGTTAGACCAGCACCTCTTTCCCAGACTTTTACTTTGATTAACTCTTGGTTAATTACTGTTGCTAAAGTTACATTACATTTTTCTGGAAAAAACTTATGGTTTTCTATTTCTGGTCCAATTTTCTTAATGTCAAAATTTTCATTATTATCAACAAAAAATATTACATGAGGATTTCCAACATTTATAGCTATACCACCCAAATGTTCATTTTTGTCTAAATCATAAATTTTAATATTTAAGTTTTTTGTGTTTAAATCTTCAGATAAAGGAATTTCATTCCATTTTGTTTTTCCTATCCCTATTTCTGTTGAAACCAGTTTATCTCCTAAAATTTCAGATTTTAAGTTACCTGATAGCGTGGTTAAATTGATTTTATTTTTATTGGTTTCTTTTCCTAGTAAATCTGCAACACATCTTGTGCCATTACCACATGCTCCAGAAGTGCCACCATCTGAATTATAAAATTCTAAATAAGCATCAGATGTTTCGCTTTTTTTAATCAAAATTAACTGATCGCAACCTATAAATTTTCTATCACAAATTTTTATTATTTGTTCTTTGGTAAGGTTTGTAATTTTTTGTCTATTATCAATAATCACAAAATCATTGCCTAAACCATCCATTTTAAAAGCTTTTAAATCCATATATAGATATTTAACTTATTTATTGACTTTTTGAACCTCTATTATAGGTTGTTGCCGTTTCCGCAAAAACATTAACTTTGCGGTGTCTTTGGAAACAAAGAGATCGACACTAGTCAGCGAGGCTTCGCCCACTAGTGCGATTACTGCTGTGCGTAATAAATATGTTTGAAAATTTAACAAGTAAATTCGAAGAAATTTTTTCTTCTTTAAAAAAAGCTCCTTCACTTGATGAAGCTCAAGTAGATGAGGGTTTAAGAGGGATTAGACAGGCCCTATTAGAGGCTGATGTTACTCTTGATGTTGCTAAAGAATTTATTGAAAACGTTAAACCAAAAGTCCTAGGTCAAGAAATTATCAGATCAACCTCTCCTGGGGATATGGTTGTAAAAATTGTTTATGATGAATTAGTTAATCTATTAGGTGAATCAAATAGTGAGATAAATCTTAGCGCTGTTCCACCAGTTCCCATGATGCTTGTTGGACTGCAGGGTTCAGGAAAAACAACAACTACTGCAAAATTAGCTAAATATTTGGAAACTAACAAAAAGAAAAAAGTAATGATGGTTAGTCTTGATATTTATAGACCAGCCGCACAAGAGCAACTTAGATCACTCGGAGAACAAAATAATATTTTAACACTGCCTATAATAGAGGGTCAACAGCCAACAGATATTTGCCAAAGGGCAATTAGTGCGGCAAATCTAAATGGAGCTGAGATTATTTTATTTGATACCGCTGGTAGAACTCAAATTGATTTACAAATGATGAGTGAAATCAAACAAATTGAAAGTGTAATAAATCCTACGGAAACTTTTTTGGTTGCAGACTCTTTGACAGGACAAGTTGCAGCCTCAGTTGCAAAAGAATTTAAAAATACAGTAAATCTCTCAGGAATAATTTTAACTAGAGCAGATGGCGATGCAAGAGGTGGAGCAGCCGTTAGTATGAAATATGTTTCAAATGTTCCAATTAAATTTTTAGGTATAGGTGAAAAAATTGATAATCTTGAAGTATTTCATCCAGATAGAATAGCAAACAGAATTCTTGGTATGGGAGATATAGTATCTCTTGTAGAAAAAGCTGCGCAGGATTTAGGTGAAGAAAATATTAAAAAGGCTGAAGAAAATTTAAAAAAAGGCCAATTTTCTATGCAGGATTATTTAACACAATTGAGACAAATGAAAAAAATGGGTGGGATAGAAGGTATAATGTCTTTTATGCCAGGAGTTTCAAAAATGAAATCTCAAATGGACTCAGCAGGAATTGATGAAAGTATTATCACAAAAAATGAGGCGATTATTTTATCAATGACTAAAAAAGAAAGAGAGAACCCAAAACTTATTGATGGTTCTAGAAAAAAAAGAATTGCTAATGGCTCTGGCACAGATCCAGCCACTATCAATAAATTGCTTAAGCAATTTAAAATGATGTCAGAAATGATGAAGAAGATGTCAAAAGGAAATCTGAAAGGTATGTCTGATAAAGGGATGCCGCCAGAGCTATTTAATCAATTAAAATAATAAAAAGGAGAACGAATGTTAAAACTAAGATTATCAAGAGGTGGAACAAAGAAACGTCCTGTTTACAAAGTTGTTGTAGCAGATAGTCGTTTTGCAAGAGACGGAAGATTTATTGAGAAAGTAGGGTTTTTTAATCCTCTTTTGCCTAAAGATAAAAAAGAAAGAGTTGGTCTTGAAGCTGAAAGAATCAAATATTGGTTAGGTCAAGGTGCTCAACCAACTACTAGAGTCGCAAGAATTTTAGGTGAAAATGAATTAATGGCAATGCCTGCAAATGGTAACAACCCTAAAAAAGCTGTTCCAAAAAAAGAGAGAAGAAAAGAAGGTGAAGATGCTCCAGCAGCTCCAAAAGCAGCACCAGCAGCAGAAGCTCCTAAAGAAGAAGCTCCAGCATCAGAAGCAGCACCAGCAGCAGAAGCTCCTAAAGAAGAAGCTCCTAAAGCAGAAGCAGCACCAGCAGCAGAAGCTCCTAAAGAAGAAGCTCCAGCAACAGAAGCAGCACCAGCAGCAGAAGCTCCTAAAGAAGAAGCTCCTAAAGCAGAAGCAGCACCAGCAGCAGAAGCTCCTAAAGAGAAACAAAAATAATTTAAAAATTATTTATGTGGCAAGCACAATTGTTTACACTTTATCCAGAAGTTTTTCCTGGACCTTTATCTAAAGGTTTGTATGGGAAAGCTTTATCTAAAGAGTTGTGGAATTTA
>Ga0315339_1001110_pt1 | contig 25926 bp, 27 predicted proteins | sample ASW17metaG_FD_204514 | JGI IMG/M metagenome (GOLD analysis project Ga0315339, IMG submission 204514) | Ammonia-oxidizing marine archaeal communities from Pacific Ocean, United States - ASW #17 | ecosystem: Environmental > Aquatic > Marine > Oceanic | place: USA: California | collected 2016-12-05 | reverse complement strand
TATCCCTTCGCCGTCGAGAGTCACTACGGGACACCGGGTGATTTCAAGTGGTTCGTCGAGCAGGCACATGCCCGGGGCATCGCGGTGCTTGTCGATGTCGTCTACAGCCACTTCGGCCCGTCCGATCTCGATCTCTGGCAGTTCGACGGCTGGAATGAAAATGGCGGGGGTGGCATCTACTTCTACGAGGACCACCGGGCCGAGACTCCCTGGGGGCCGCGACCGGATTTTGGTCGTGATGGCGTGCGGCAGTACATCCGGGACAACTTCATGTACTGGCTCAATGAATTCCACATGGATGGATACCGGGTTGATTCCGCGGGGTACATCCACGGCACGGGTGATGGCGAGGCGATTCCGGAAGGGTGGACGCTGCTCCAGTGGCTCAACAATGATGTTGATGCCACGCAGCCCTGGAAGTTCATCACGGCCGAGGACATGAACTCCGATCATGCGATCACGAACGACACTGGCTCGGGTGGAGCGGGGTTTGATTCACAATGGGATCCCAACTTCGTTCACCCGGTTCGAGCAGCTCTTGAAGCCGGTTCCGATTCGGAACGTGACATGGAGTCCGTGAAGAACAGCATTCTCTGGACGTACAGTTCCAATGCGTTGGCAAGGGTCATCTTCACTGAATCACATGATGAGGTTGCCAATGGTTCGGCCCGCCTGCCTGAGATGATCTGTCCTGGATGCGCCGACAGCTGGTATTCAAAGAAACGATCGACGCTTGGCGCCGCCGTACTGATGTCTTCCCCGGGCGTGCCGTTGCTGTTCATGGGCCAGGAGTTCCTCGAAGACGGTTCGTGGAGTGACGAGGTGCCCCTGGACTGGTCCCGGACATCGACGTTCAGCGGCATCCTGCAGATGTACAAGGACATGATCGCCTGCAGGCGGAACTTCTGGGGTCAGACGGAGGGGCTTCGAGGTTCAAATACGAATGTCCATCACCAGAATAACACCGACAAGATCCTCGCATGGCATCGTTGGCAGAACGGTGGAGGTGGAGATGACGTGGTGATCGCCGCGAACTTCTCCATCCAGGGCCAAAGCGGGTACCGGATCGGGTTTCCCGGACCAGGCACCTGGTACGTTCGATTCAACAGTGATGCCACGGCCTACGATCCGTCGTTTGCTGGATGGGGCAGCACGACCGTCACGGCAGAGCCGACACCCTGGGATGGGATGGACTTCTCGGCAGAGATCGAGGTCGGCCCCTATTCAGCCATCTTCCTCTCCCAATAAGATGCCTGCATGGCACGTACGGCATTGATAACAGGCGCTTCATCCGGCATTGGCACCGCCTTTGCCCGCCTCCTTGCGGCGGAAGGCTGCAACCTTGTCCTGACTGCACGGCGGGAGGATCGACTCCAGTCCCTGGCCAAGGAGTTGACTTCAGCGCATGGGGTCGAGGTGCATGTTCTCCCAGCAGACCTGGCTGATCCGGGGACCCCGGTTCGTCTGCACCAGGCCATGAAGGACCTGGGCATTGAGATCGACATTCTTGTCAACAACGCGGGGTATGGTTTCGGTGGCACGATTCATGAACAACCACTGCAGGACATTCATGACTTTCTCCAGGTCCTGCTTCGCTCCTGGGTTGATCTCGTTCGTCTCCTTTCGCCGGGCATGGTTGAACGAGGCCATGGTCGGATCATCAATGTCGCCTCCATCGCCTCCTACCTGTCGGTGACATCGGGAAGTCTGTATGGGCCCATCAAGGCCTTCATCTTGCAGTATTCAAGAACATTGCACCTGGACCTTGCCGATCGAGGCGTCCACGTTACGGCGTTGTGTCCCGGGTATGTTCGAACGGAGTTCTTCGAGGCGCATGGCTCCGCCGAGCGTGTTCGACGTGTTCCAGGATTCATGTGGCTCGAGGCGGACCGTGTTGCGCGTGCTGCATGGAGTTCCGTCGAGCGTGGTCGGGCAGTCTGCGTGCCGGGCCTGCTCTACAAGGTGTTGATTCGCCTCGTTCCACTGCTGCCAGCTCGCTGGCGAACGCCGCCGCATCGTCGTCGGGTAGACTGACTCCATGGAACTTGCATTCTGGGACATGTTCTTCCGCCTCTTCGCCGCCTTGATTCTCGGGGCCTTCATCGGCTGGGAACGAGGTTCGCGTGGGAAGGTGGCGGGGCTTCGCACCATGATGCTGGTGAGCCTCGGCGCAGCTGCATTCACCGTGACAGGTATTGGGGCCATGCAGGCCCTTGTCGAGGCGGAGCAAACACTGGGTGACGCTGGCCCCATGCTGAGGCTTGATACGAGCCGCGTGATCGCCGGGATTGTCGGCGGCATCGGCTTCATCGGGGCAGGCACGATTATCCAGGCCCGCGGCAAGGTGCATGGTGTAACGACGGCTTCATGCATCTGGGTTGCCGCAGCCGTCGGAGTTGCCTGTGGGCTTTCCCTGTACTCCGTGGCAATCATCGTGTCCCTGCTGTCCATACTCGCTCTTCAATTCGATGTCCTGACCGACAATCGGGGCAGTGACAGCGAAGAATGAATGCCATTTCTAGGAATCAGGCTGGAAGCAGGATGTCGAGTATTCCTGCCACGCCAAGGACACAACTGATCACACCATTGAGCGTGAAGAAGGCCATGGTCATGCGTTGCGTACCCCACCGGGCGATCACAAGGTGTTCCCATGCCAGCAGCAGACAGGTCGCCAGGCTTGCAATGAAGAAGAACAGGCCAAGGTCGATGAACAGAAGCAGTCCGGCTGCTGCGACATGGAGCAGGCGGCTGATCCAGAGTGCATTTCGGACACCCAGTCGTGCAGGCATGCTGTGCAGTTCCTGCGCGGTGTCGACCTCGACATCCTGCAGTGAATAGAGCACGTCAAAGCCTGTTACCCAGGCCAGCACCATCCCCGAGAGCATCCAGAGTGCCGGATCCACGAGCAGGGCATTTGGTTCGATGGCCAATGCTGCAGCAAGGGGACTCATGGCAAGAGAACTCCCCAGCCATGCATGGCAGAGGAAGGTAAACCGCTTGGCAAGGGGGTAGCAGCCGATCCACAGAAGGACAGGGAGGGCCAGCAGGATCGGCCAGGGATTGTCGGACACCAGAAGAAATCCGCTGCACACGACCAGGAAACCAATCCCGGAACAGGCAAGCCCGAAGACCGCATGGCGAACTCTCAGCCGGCCGCTGGGTATGGCTCGACCCGAGGTACGGGGATTGAGGGAATCCAGGCGGCGGTCAAGCAGGCGATTTGCAAGCATGGCCCAGGTGCGAGCGAGAATCATGGCCAGCACGACCAGCAGGATCTGCCAGCTGAATCGACTCCAGCCCGGCGTTCCAGTAGTGGCGGAAGCAGCCATGAAGGCGGCCAACAGGGCGAAGGGCAGGGCGAAGACGCTGTGTGCGATCTTGATGTCCCCTGCCATCGTTCGGGCCGAGTACAGGAGGGAAGGGGAGTTGGATGCCGCTGTCGACATGGAGATGGATTCTACCCGCACGCATGGAGACACTTCCTCCATGCGGTCGACCTATACTGCCGCCCATGTCGAAGGCCAAGACCGCCATTACCCCTGTTCGAGCTGAGAACTACCCGGAGTGGTACCAGCAGGTCGTGCGTGCCGCTGATCTTGCCGAGCCATCGCCTGTTCGAGGCTGCATGATCATCAAGCCCTGGGGCTACGCCATCTGGGAGAAGGTGCAGTTGGTGCTTGATGGAATGTTCAAGGCCACGGGACACAAGAACGCCTATTTTCCGTTGTTCATCCCGAAGCGGTTTCTTGAGCAGGAGGCCAAGCATGTCGAGGGCTTTGCGAAGGAATGCGCCGTTGTCACGCATCATCGATTGGAGGTAGGACCGGACGGAAGCCTTGTGCCTGCAGGGGAACTCGATGAACCGCTGGTTGTCCGACCAACGTCGGAAACCATCATCGGTGAAGCATTCTCCCGCTGGGTCGAGTCGTACCGCGATCTCCCGCTCCTGATCAACCAATGGGCCAATGTTGTTCGTTGGGAAATGCGAACACGGATGTTTCTCAGGACATCGGAGTTCCTGTGGCAGGAAGGTCATACTGCGCATGCCACCGAGGAGGAGGCCAGGGTGCACACACGGCGGATGCTGGATGTGTACGCCGAGTTCTGTGAAGAATGGATGGCAATGCCCGTTCTTCGTGGCCGCAAATCGGAAGCCGAGCGATTCCCGGGTGCCGTCGACACGCTCTGCATCGAGGCCATGATGCAGGACCGGAAGGGACTCCAGGCAGGGACGTCGCATTTCCTCGGACAGAACTTCTCGCGTGCACAGGACATCGTCTACCTGAGCGAACAGGGAGAACGTGAGCATGCATGGACGACATCCTGGGGCGTTTCGACTCGCCTGATCGGTGGACTCCTGATGACTCATTCGGATGATGATGGACTCGTGCTGCCACCGAGATTGGCGCCATCCCACGTGGTCATCATGCCCATTACCTTCAAGGCCGATGATCCAGAGGTGATCCTGTCCTACTGCCGCAAGCTTGCAGATGACCTCCGTTCCCAGGCATGGCTTGGCCGCCCCCTGGATGTCGAGTTGGATGAACGGGATATCCGGGGTGGTGAAAGGACATGGTCATGGATCAAGAAGGGTGTTCCCATTAGGCTTGAGATCGGCCCGAGGGACATGGAATCGGATTCCGTCTTCATGGGTCGTCGCGACAAGGCACCCAAGGACAAGGAATCCGTCGGTCGCGAACGATTTCTTACGGATGTCCAGTCGATACTCGATGAGATGCAGCAGGGCTGCTTCGACCGGGCACTGGCATTTCGCGAGGAACACACGCACGACATCGACAGCAAGGAGGAGTTCGATGCCTTCTTCGCTTCCCCGGAAGGTGAGCCCACCCCGATCCACGGAGGATTCGCGTGTACGCACTTCTGCGGAGATAGCGAGATCGAGAAACAGATCAAGAACGACCTGGGAGTGACGATCCGCTGCATGCCACTGGAGACCGAGCAGGAATCTGGAACGTGTCCCTTTACGGGTCAGCCCAGTCCACAGCGTGTCACATGGGGCAAGAGTTACTAGGGCGGGACCTGCAGGGTCTATCCACGAACATCCACGTTTCGTCCGACGAGGTTGTTGATCGCGGCTTCGACGCGGTCAGCAGCGCGGGTGTAGAAGGACATGTTTCCAGGATGTACCGGGATCGAGCGTGTATCGAACTCGATACGCGATGACACCCGTGCGGCAACAGGCGCACGATCAGTGGTATGCGTCAGGCAGGTCGGGCGCTGGATGCGCAGGATCCCGCAGGGGTTGAATCCATCGATTCTCATGTGAGTCGCCTCTTCCTGTTCCGTGCCCGACCTCAGTCCTGGTCCTGGATCATGGGCAGGGGATGACATCGGCCCCCCCTGCAAGCTTGCTGCACCTTTTTCTCAAGCCCGATAATTGCGGTGGTTCAAGGACCGTGATCCACGGTGATCCGGAGGAAGGATGAACCTGCACCGAGTTGAAGTTCCTGATGCGCAAGCTTTGCCGGCAGGAGCACCGTCCGTCCAAGGGGCAGCAACGTGGCTCCAAGCGTCGCTTCACCATTGATCATCATGAGGACTTCCGGTGCATCATCGGTTGCCAGGGGCAGCGTCCTCGTCTCGAGGGAGTCGATCCGCTCGATCGCGTAGTAGGGCGTTTTCGAGAGCAGGCTGGTTCGGATTCCACTGGATTCAATGACCGCCGGTTCGGGTTGGGGATCCGGCGGTGAGAACCGGATGCAGTCAAGTGCCTGTTCGATGTGCAACTCACGATCCGTCCGTTCCCAGTCGTATACGCGAAACGTGGTGTCACTTGGAGTCTGGATCTCCGCGACGAGGACGCCGCCGCCAAGTGCATGACAGGTTCCACTCGGGAGATCGTGAACATCACCCGCCGTCACGGGGACTTCAACGAGATGTTCGATGACTGAATCTTGCTTGATGGCCGAAGCGAAGACTTCGCGGGTCACGCCTTCCCGTACACCCTTGTAGATGAGTGCTCCCGGTTCGGCTTCGAGTACCAGCCATGACTCGGTCTTCAAGTGAGCACCAGGGTGTGCCTGCGCATAGAGCACATCGGGATGCACCTGGACCGAGAGCGATTCGCGTGCATCGAGAAACTTCAAAAGCAGTGGGAATCCGTCCCGGCAGGAAGCCGACAACCGTCCAAGTATTCCATCCGGGTCCTGTTCAATCAGTCGTCGAAGTGGAGTCCCGGCTGCCACCCCGGCATCAACGATGGAACATCCACCCTCGATCTCGACCGGCAGGTCAGCCAGTTCCCATGATTCCCCGATATCTACTCCGGTGGGCAGCTGCTTGCCCCACTTCTCAAGACGGCGTCCACCCCAGACCTTGGGCTTGAGAATGGGTGCGAATGTCAGTGGGGCGTATTCCATGCAGGGATTCTCTGGATTTCGACGGGATGGGTGCTGGGTCGATCTACAATACAGTGAGCATCGGAGGTATTGGTGTTTCACCAGCTACGACATGTCATTCAGATTCTCAGTGTCCTGGCTCTTGCAGCTGCTCCGAGCCAAGCTGACACGCTGATCAGCATGCCTCCTCCAGTCCAGGCGGCAGGGAGTTCCCTGGTTGTTCTGGACATGTTCTCAAGTGCTCACCAGGCTGTGTCATCCATGGCAGGTGGAGCAGAAGCACTGGAGCGGTATGCCACGAAGCGGCAGGCTCCGTACCAGGTCTACTCGGTTTCACCTCGGCGTCATCGAGCAGATGGAATGGGGTACGACCCGTACGCGGTCGATCCCTGGTATTTCAACGGGCCTCGAATCTGGGGCACGTGGCGGCCGTGGGGTTGGGGTTGTGTCAACTGGACGATCGGATGGCCTTCCTGCAACAGTTCATTGATTGTCGGAAGTCGTGGAATGACGTTCGCCGTACTTGGCGGGAACTGATCAGATCCGCATGCCGGTAATGACGACTTCGAAGACGATCTTCCCGTTCACGACACCCTGGGCCTCGCAACTGAACCTGCGTTCGCCGAACTTCTTCTCTTTTACGAGCAGGTGCAGTACGTCACCGGGTACAACCTGTCCACGAAAGGCGCACTTGTCGCAGCGGGTAAAGCCCAGGAATTTCTCCGTAGCCGAATCCATGCGAAGCAGGTAGAGCACGCTGCTGAGTTGAGCGGCTGCTTCAATCATGAGTACACCCGGGAGCAGTGGTCGGCCGGGTATGTGACCTGCAACCCAGAACTCATCGTCACGTACATGCTTGACCCCCAGTCCGCATGAGAGATCGTCATTCAGCCAGACGACATGATCCAGTTGGCGCATGTCACCAGTCTGGGGGTTGTAGCGGGGTATCTCATCCGCGGGGACCGCTACCTGGTCCAGATCTATGTTCGAGATGTCGAAGAGCAAGTTCGAAGGCACGAGGTGATTCCTAGATCAGCAGGATACGATCTTCGAGGCGGAAACAACACACGCCGAGCATCTGCTCGGCGTGTGTTGGTACTCGTTTGTCGAGTGCAGGTATCAGCTGCGTGCTTCGAGGACTGATTTTCTAACATCCTGCGCAGCAGCTTTGATATCCTGCATGCCCTTTCGGACACGTGTTCCTGCGGCCTTGTTGCCACCTTCACATTTGGCAACATCGTCCGCGACGTTCTCGACGAGACTCTTTAAACGTTCATATGCATCCATTTGGTAGGCCCTCAGTATGGAGACCAGTGTTCATCGAAAGTGGGTCCAGCAATCCCTGATCAATGCCATTGCCGGCCCGGATACGCAGAATCTATCGGCGATAAAGCGGTTTTTGAGGTAGTCCGGCAAGAAAAAGTGCACCATGTACGGCATATGTACGGTGATTTTCGGATATTTTTGGGCTTTAGACCCGCAACTCAGCCACTTCGACGCCATTTGAAGCGTATCGAGTTCGAATCGAATCGACGACATCCCGGTTGAAGGAATCCACCTGGGAGGGTGCGCGGCCGATGTACTCAACTGGATTGAGCAGAGCTTCCAGGTCTATCTCACGGAAGGCTGGATCCCCTGAAAGTCGCTCGAGCAGGTCATTCGTCCCCCCTGATTTTACGTGGTCCGAAGCATCCATGGAATGCGTTCGGATGACTTCGTGCAGTTCCTGGCGGTCACCGCCGTTTCGCACGGCGGCCATCAGGAGATTCTCCGTGGCCATGAAGGGGAGTTCCGCTTTGAGGTTTGCTGTTACGACTGGCTCATTGACAATGAGCCCCGGGATGACATTCAGGAGTATGTCGAGAAGCCCGTCGGTGGCGAGAAAAGCTTCTGGGAGCACAAGTCGTCTGTTCGCTGAATCGTCGAGCGTCCGTTCCAGCCACTGGACGGATGCAGTCTGAAGAGCGTTGCCCGGCAGATTCATGACGAACCTGGCCAGTCCGCATGCTCGCTCACAACGCATCGGGTTCCGTTTGTACGCCATGGCGGAGGAACCAATCTGTGTTGATTCAAATGGCTCCTCGAGTTCTCTTCGATTGGCCAGCAGTCGCAGGTCTGTCGCGAGTCGATGCGAGACTGCACCGATTCCTGCAATCGTTGAAAGAACCTGCGCATCAAGGACACGTGGATAGGTCTGTCCAGTTACGGTAAATCGCCGTTCAACCGGCCAACCCATCTTTTCCGTGATCATGCAATCGAGTTCATCGACCTTTTCTTCATCTCCATCGAAGAGAGAAAGGAATGATGCCTGTGTCCCTGTCGTTCCCTTGATGCCCCTGAACCGGATCGTGTCGAGCCTGAACTCCAGTTCTTCCAGCATGAGAACGAAATCCTGCGCCCACACGGTGGCTCGTTTGCCGACCGTTGTTGGTTGGGCAGGCTGGTAGTGGGTATATCCGAGTACGGGCAGGTGCTTCCAGGTTTCCGCGAACTTACCCAGCGCCACCACGACAGCCGCGATCTTGCCTGCGACGAGCCCAAGGGCTTCCCTCATGACGAGCAGTTCTGTATTGCAATTGCAGTATTGGCTTGTTGCACCGAGATGCAGAATTGGACGCGCCACCGGGGCGACGTCCCCAAACGCGTGGATGTGAGCCATCACGTCATGTCGAAATTCCCGTTCGTACCTTGCTGCTGCGTCCAGGTCCAGATCTTCGAGATGATCCCGCATGGCCTGGACCTGTTCATCACTGATATCGAGTCCCAGTGCCTGCTGGCTCTCGGCAAGAGCAAGCCAGAGCCGTCTCCATGTCATGAATCGACGCCGATCCGACCAGAGTGCCTTCATGGCTCCTGATGCGTATCGGGTCTCAAGCGGAGAACGGTATTGGTCGCAGGAATCCAACTTGGTGATTCGCTTTTTCAATACAGGGGATAGGATGACATCAACCGATGGAGCATTGTATCGCATCAAGAATGTTCCCTCCTGCATTGAGGACTTCATGGCTACTGGAGATGCAACAAGGGCCTCTCGCCCCCCCCAACTCGACCTGGAGACCGAAAACCAGCTCCTGGAGGCATGGCGACAAGGGGATGCATCAGCACTTTCGGATCTCCTTGAAAGCTATCAGCCGAGGATCTGGTCGATCTGCTGGAGAACCCTTGGGAACGTGGAAGATGCCTCGGATCTCACGCAGGATGTGATGATCAAGGTCATTCAGGGCCTGCCGGGCTTCGATGGCCGTTCCAAGCTCAGTACATGGATCATCCGCATCAGCATCAACTGCTGCCTGAGCCACCTCAGGAAGCAGAAACTGCGTCGACATGCAAGCCTGGACGCTCCCATGCCCAGTGGGGAGGGCTCCAGGGGCGATCGAATAGCAGCAAAGGAACAAGGCCCCGCTCCAAGCGTCGAACGGCGGGACATGTACATGAACTTGAAACAGGTCTTCCTGGAGTTGGATGGGGAGCAGAGGCTGCTCCTCCTCCTCAGGGACGTGCATGAGACTGAATACGCCCAGTTGGCCCAGATCTACGAGGTACCGATTGGAACCATCAAGTCACGCCTCTTCCGTGCGCGGGAAGCGTTACGTTCATGCCTGGAAGAAGGTCGGGGACCCGGTACAGGAAGCAGGGTCACGTCGGGTTCCTCCCGGATCGTGAATGGGGACAGTGCATGAAACCGACTGAACACGATGAAGCACGATGGCTTGCCTGGATCGAGGGTGAACTCGATGAAGGGGGAGTTCGACAGGTCGAGGCTGAAATGCGGGATGACCCGGCTCTTGCTGCCCGCCTTCATGCCATGCGCTGTGATCGAGAGGCGCTGTGTTCAATCGAGGAACCGCCGCTTCCCGCTGGACTGAAGAACAGCCTCGATGTGCCGCGGGCCCCGGGAGTGGATCGAGACGAATGCACGACGGGTTCAGGTCAATTTCGTCGTCGCAGGCACCTGGTCGATCGGCGAATACAGATCAGGGGCGAACTGCGTATCGCAGCCATGTTCATCATCGGCGTCGGACTGCTTGCCTGCCTTCTGCTCCTCGTTCCCATGGATGTATTCCGAAGCAATGACGTGCAACCGGATGAAACAGCTTCTGACGGCGACCTGTTGGAGTTCCTTGCAGCACGTACAACGGATCAATCTTCCAATGCCGGTATTCCATCGAGTGCTTCCGAAGAAATCGAAGCGACGGTCGGCACACCGGAGCCATTGGCCATGTTGTTGCCTGCTGAAGACGAAGCGATCGGGTACCTGCGTAGATTGACATATCGATGTGGCGGAACGCTTGTTCGAAATGCTTCTCCCGAAGATTTCAAGAAAGCGGGCTTGAGTGCATCTACGGGCAGTGCTGCTGGCGGAACTGCAATTGAAGGGGAGGCCCTGGAGCCTACCTTCCTCCAGGGAAACCCCGAGTGGGAACCCTCGTTTGATGAGCAGTTTGCATATGCAGGATCTGGTGCGGTCTGGACCATCGTCATTCCCTTGTCAAGGCTCGATGCCTTCCTTGCCGCATTCGATGACCTGGAGAGTGACGAGATTCGACTGCTCCTTCTGTCCGATCATCTCGATGATGATCAGGGAACTGCGTGGATGCATCCGGCAAGCGCCCGAGCCGCTGCTGCAACCTGGCCTCGGACAAGCCGGGACACACTCCTCAATGTTCCGATCTTCGTGGGGCACTGACCCCGCCACCGGCTGAGGGTAGGCTGTAGTTTATGCCGCCCCGTGTCGTCACGAATATGTTTGCGAATCTCGGCCACATGTCACTGTATTCCGGTTGCTATGCAGCAGGTTGTGTTCTCCTGGTCATCATTGCCCTGGACTTTCCAATGGACTGGCCGGCAGTGGCTGCGGCACTGGCAACAACCTGGTTCATCTACCTGTTGCATCGCATTCGAATTGCACGAATGCCCGGCGTCGCCTGGTCGCAACGGATTCTCTACTACGGGAGAAACAGGAAGCTGGTACAGGTTGCCCTCTGGGGTTCAGGTGCGGCTTCCTTCGTGACACTCCTGTTCGTTCAGCCATGGGCGTGCCTTCTCATCCCCGCCTCCATCTGTGGCATGCTGCTCTACAGCCATGGAAGTAATGGGAAACGAGTACGTGACCGATTCATTCTCAAGAATGCCGTGGTCGCACTGTCGATGGCGATGTTCTGCATTGTCCTTGCCTGCCTCGGGGCAGGTTTTGTTCCAGGTGGAGATCAGACGGTCATCCTCGTCCTGTTCGTCCTGTTTCTCATCATCCTGTCAGATGCAATCCTGTGCGATATCGCCGATATCGAGGTCGATCAGCAGACCCTGACACGAACCATGCCTGTTCAACTCGGGTATAGAAGGGCCTGGATGGTTGCTGATTCAATCATCCTTGGTTCCGGGCTGGTCCTCGTATTCCTATGGTGGAGTGGATCCGTGCCCGGGATCATCGGGCTCGGCATTCCCTTCCTGGTAGTTTCAACGCAGTTCCTGCTGAGATGTTTCAAGGCGGAACAGTTGCGGCATGCCGTCGACCTGCGACTGCCCATTGCCATGACAGTCGTGTTTCTCATCTTGACCTTCATCAACCCTTCGACTTGATCACATGCTCCTCGCCTCGAAGGAGGCGACGGATATTCGACCGATGCCGCCAGAGGACAAGCCCGGCAATTCCGACGGTTGTCAGCAGAGGGGCGGATCCACTGGCCAGGATGTCCAACGTGGCTGGTTGTGGGTCGCTCCTGTCCCCGGTCAGCAGCATCATGATGAGCGTCGCGATTGGCATGATGAGAGCGGCGGCCATGCTTGCAATTGAAACAACCCGCGTACTCATGACGACGAGGATCCATGACCCCAGTGCGACGAGTGCAGGGATGGTCAGGATCGGCCACATTGCCACGAGCCCGCCGAAGGCCGTGGCGACACCCTTGCCTCCACCAAATCGAAGGAATGGGGAGAACATGTGCCCTACAAGTGCCGCCAGAGCGACAAGCATCCACAGCCAGAGTTGTCCAGCACCGGATTCCAGCGTGGTATGACCAAGCGTATCCAGCATGCTGCCTGCAACGAGGACCGGGATGGCTCCCTTGGCCATGTCGAGGATGAAGCAGAGCAATCCATATCGCCGACCGAGAACCCGGCCGACATTCGTCGCACCGATATTCCTCGAACCGTGCTCCCTGATGTCAATACCGCGTGCTCGACCGATGAGAACACCAAATGGAATCGAGCCGAGGAGGTAGGCGCCGACCATGCATCCCAACCAGGTCATATCCATCAGGAAGCTCTCCACATGGGGTACAGCCTACACGACCACGACGAGGTGACCCAGCATCGCTATCCTTCGCTCGTGCCCCCTGAGCCACTCCATGCCGTTGAACACATCAAGGGACGCCGTGATGGTCGTGCCGTCTGGAAACTCGAGCGTCCCGGTGCCGGTGCAAGCACCCTGAAGACTTGGCCGCTTGGACCCAAGCTCGTGCTGACGGGATTGATCGGGCTTGCCCAGCCCCAGCGTCAGCGGCGTGGTGCCGGGCGGCTGAATTCCATGCAGGTTCCAACGCCAGAGATCATTACGGGGCCGTCATGGTCGCTGTCGGGTTGCACACTCGAGATCGACTGGGTGCATGGGACAACGGCACTGGAATACCTCGAGGGAGAACCATCCAGTTTGGTCGTCACCAGGGCGGTTGCAACACAGGTTGGACTGATGATCGACAGGATCGCCAGCGGTGGGTTCGTCCATCGTGACATGAAACTCTCGAACATCATCATCGAGGAGTCCGGGGACCTGCGACAAGCCTGGCTGATTGATACGGTTGATGTACGTCGTAGCTTCTCAAAGCCATGGGCGATCTATCGAATGCTCGAACGACTGGAGGTCGAACTGCGAACACGTCGCGGTCTATTGATGCATGGGTGGGCACCGGTGCTCCGTGCTGCGCTCAGTTCTCTGGGGGCTGCACAGCGCCGAGCAGTGCTTTCGCGGCTGCGGTCGCATCCGCGACCGTGATCCGCTCGATGGAGCACCTCGATGGATGTTGGTCCGCCATTGCTTCCTCGGGAAGGAACGGATCACCAAGCAGGCGATGCTCCGGGATGCCGGGCAGAAGTGCCCATCGATGATCAGTAGGGCCGAACAGGCTGACCAATGGCGTACCCATGGCAGCGGCAACATGCCTCGGCCCCGTGTCATTGACGATGGCGAGGCGTGCACGCCCGGCAACTGATTTCAAGGCACCGAGTTTCATTCCTGCAGCGACTGCATCGACCGCATCACACCTGGTGGTTCGTGCAAGTGTGGCAGCGAGGTCCGCTTCCCCGGGGGAGCCGGTGATGACGGGCCTGAGTCCATGTGACTCGTGCAGTTCATCGGCAACAGCTGCGAAGTGTTCCACCGGCCACCGCTTGTCTTCACGATTCGCTCCAGGAACCAGCAGCAGCAGGGGCGTCTGGTCCGTACCGAGCACACGATCGGCCTCGGCATCGTCATCAGGTGTTGCAACCAGCTCGAGTGCGGCATCCTGCGCCGCGTTCTTACCGAAGCAGGCTTCCGCAAGACGCCGGTACTGCTCGATGGCGGACACGGGCCGCGAGCGATCCGCGTCTGGCAGGGCATCTGTCAGCAGCATTCCCCGTCCATCCCGGTTCGTGCCTATGCGGAGGGATGCTCGTGTCCACCAGGCCATCATCGCTGAACGAAAACTACCTGGCAGCAGGATGACTGCATCCGGACGATCCTGGGCGAATGATCTTCCGGCACGGACCGGTCCAAGGAGACCGCTCATGTCGAGAGCTTCGAGTCGATCGAACCAGGGCAGCCCGTTGAGCAGGGGGTGCAGGTAGGGTCGTGATGCCAGGCAGATGTGGGCGTCGGGACAGGAGTTCCGGGCAGCGCGGTACATGACATTCGCCATGACCGCATCTCCAATCCACGAGGGTGCAACAATGAGCAGTCGCTCTATGTTCCGGGGAATGATCACGACCCGATTTCCAGGATGACATCTGCTGCATCGGCAAGACTGTTCACGACAGCATCAGGGGGTGGTTCGTTCATGGTGTCGTAGCCGCTGTGGCGAAGCAGAATTGTGCGACAGCCGGCATTCTGTCCTGCCCGTATGTCTCGGGGTGTATCCCCGATCATCCAGCTGTTGGCAAGGTCGATGTCCAGTTCTTTCGCTGCCTGTTGAAGCATGCCCGGTTCGGGTTTCCTGGTGTCGTGCTTGATGTTGAACGGCTGGACATGACCATCGGGGTGGTAGGGGCTGTGATACCAGTGCATCAGGAGGTCGCGGCCTCCAGAGGCATCCCGGACCTGGGTCCTGATCGTGTCATGGACGGAATGCACATCCTCCTCGGTGAAGAGGCCGCGAGCGACTCCGCTCTGGTTGGTCACGATGACCAGTGCATAGCCTGCGTCATCGAATCGGCGCAGCGATTCAGCCGTGTCATCAAAGAGATCGACCCCGGCCGGATCGCCAAGATGATCGTCATTCCTGATGATCGTGTTGTCACGATCAAGGAAGATGGCGGGTTGCATGCCTTACCTCCGATCGCCCATGCAGGTTCGAACTGCTCGTGCAGCTTCGATGAGGGGGTGATCCAGTGAAACGAGACGCTGCTTGCCGGCGGCTTCGAGGATGCCGATGTCACCGATCGTTCCATCGGCCCAGGTGATCATTCGATCATGCTGCCCCGACAGCAGGAGTTTCATGGCCGCTACGCCGAACCTGGTCGCAAGTATCCGGTCGGTCGCTACAGGCGCACCTCCTCGCTGCACGTGACCAAGGACGGTGGTTCTCACCTCGAACCCGCATCGACGTTCAAGTTCATCAGCCACCCTGTGTCCAATCCCCCCAAGTCGAACGGGGTCGACACTGTCTCCGACGACCTTGGAGATGGTCTGTCCATCACCAGCTGCCCGGGCCCCTTCCGCGCAGGCAATGATCGCAAAGCCGGCTGGGGAGGCCATGCGATCATCGAGGAACTCGCAGATGGCATCCATGTCGAAGGGGATCTCCGGAATCAGGATGATGTCCGACCCCGAGGCCACGCCTGCGCCAAGTGTGAGCCAGCCGGAATTGCGTCCCATCAATTCACAGACCATGACGCGATGGTGGCTGTCCGCCGTTGAGTGGAGTCGATCAAGCGACATCGTCGCGGTGGTCATCGCGGTCGTGAACCCGAAGGAGAGTTCGCAACCGTGGATGTCATTGTCGATGGTCTTGGGTACACCAACACAGGACACGCCCGCGGTCACGAGCGGCGCGGTGCAACTCATGGTTCCGTCACCACCGATGACGATCAGTGCGTCCATCCCGTGCTTCTCGATCGTTGCAAGGCATCGATCGGTTGCATCGATGTATCTGGGAGAACCGTCCTCGTTCTCGCCTTCGCGGTACTTCAAGGGACTGCACCGGTTGTTCGTGCCGAGAATGGTTCCTCCGCGGGTGAGTATGCCCGAGACATCACGCGGTTCAAGCAACGATGTTTCATCGCAGATGAGTCCCTCGTACCCGTTGAGAACACCGATGACCTCGATCCCGTGCTGGAAAATCGCTGTCTTCGTGACGGCTCGAATCACGGCATTCAAGCCCGGGCAGTCACCTCCGCCCGTAAGCACGCCGATTCGCTTGATCTTGCTGGCCATGGTGTTCACCTGCTCCCACTATCGGACCATTGCAGTCGGCCTGACCATCACCTCGTTCACCGAGACATGCCCCGGAGCATCGATCGCCCATCGAATCGCTTCGGCCACATCGTCTGCCTGGAGGATGCCCTCCATGCCTGCGTACCAGGCTTCGGTTGCAGCGCGTGCGTCCATATCGGCAATCGTCGCCGGGAGAGCTGTGTCGACGGCTCCCGGGGCAACAAGGCTGACCCTGATGCGGTTGCCGTCGTCCCGGGCGGATCGTGCAAGTTCAGTCCGCAATCCCTCGCTGATCACATGCAGGGCGGTCTTGGTTGCGCAATAGACCGTGGCATCGGGGAAGAGATGCCGCCCGGCAACTGATCCGACGATGATGATGTGTCCCTCACCACAAGATCGCATTCCCGGGAGGACGGCATGGATTGCATGCAGGACTCCCAGGACATTGACGTCAAGCATCTGCTTCCAGTCGGCAGGATCAGCCGAGTGCATCGGGCCGATCGGCATGACGCCAGCCGAGGCCACCAGGGCTGTGACGGTTCCATGTTCACTTGTGGCGTTGTCTACGGCAGCCTGGAGTGCCGGGAGGTCGCGTACATCGCATGGAAGCTCCATGGCACGTCCCCCGGCCTTCCGAATCTCCCCTGCGACGTCCTTGAGGGGCTCGGAACTCCGCCCGGCAAGGGCGATGGGCCTCCCCCCGGCAGCCAGTGTTCGGGCCGCAGCAGCGCCGATTCCACTGCCTGCACCAGTGATGAAGACACAGCCGCCCTGGTTCCCTTCAGCCTTGTTGCTCATGGTTCGTTCGCTCCCTGCCTTGGAGCGTCGTATCCTACCCGCAATGACACAGCGTCCTGATTCAACTGATCCAGAGGCCTCGGCCCTCGTTGCAGCTCGCAAGGAGAAGCTGAGTCGCTGGCGGAAGGACAGAGGCGTCGAGGGCTATGGCCACCGTGTCGACGACCTGGTTGCTCTTGACCAGGCCCGGGCCATGTTCAACCAGGAAGCGCATGACGCGTGGGCCGCTGCATCCGAGTCAGGCGAAGACATGGAAGATGCTCGCCCCATCGTTCGTGTTGCAGGTCGCTGCGTGCAGCATCGGGCCATGGGCAAGCTTGTCTTCATGGTGCTTCGAGATCACACCGGCGATCTTCAGGTAAGCATCTCCAAGCAGGATCTTGACGTTGATGCATTCAAGATTGCTTCGAAACTCGACTATGGCGACATCGTCGTCGCGGGTGGACCGATGGGGATGACGAAGAAGGGCGAGATCTGCGTGTGGGCAAACGAGTTTGCCGTGCACTGCAAGTCGCTCGCGCCGCCACCGGAGAAGTTCCATGGCCTGACCGACCAGGAGGCCAGGTACCGTCGACGCTACGTCGACATGTATGCCAACCCGGAAACGCTCGGCGTGTTCTACGCGCGATCCAGGATCATTTCCTGCATGCGCAGGCACATGGAGGACATGGGCTACGTCGAGGTCGAGACACCGATGATGCAGCCTGTTGCAGGCGGTGCTGCGGCTCGTCCATTCACGACCCATCACAATGCACTTGACATCGATCTCTACATGAGGATTGCGCCCGAGCTCTACCTCAAGCGACTGCTCGTAGGAGGCATGCCGCGTGTCTTTGAACTGAACAGGAACTTCCGGAATGAGGGCATCAGTCGTCGTCACAACCCGGAGTTCACCATGCTCGAAGCCTACGAGGCGTTCGGGGACTACGAGTCGGTCCTCGAACGGGGAGAGTGCCTGCTTCGCGCCGTTGCGACTGAACTTGCCGAGGGAGGTTCGATGGAGCGGCCCTACGGTGACATCGTCATCGACTGGTCCAAGCCTTTTGAACGACGCACCTACGCGGAACTCATCGAGGCCGGGGCCGGCATCGACATGCATGACGAAGCGGCTGTTCGTGCCCGAGCGAAGGAGATGGGGATGGAGGATGCCGCCTCGAAGGATCACTGGCTGCTCGTCGAGGCGATCTTCGATTCGCTCGGAGAAGCAGCCATTGATCCGGCGACACCGACCTACGTGGTGGACTTTCCAAGCGCCGTTTCTCCACTGTCCCGTCCGCACGAAGAGAATCCGGAACTGGCCTACAGGAGCGAGTTGTTCATCGCGGGGATGGAACTGGGCAACTTCTACACGGAACTCAATGATCCGGCGATCCAGGAGGTCGCATTCTCCATGCAACTGGCCGGGGCGGATGATGAGACACAGGCTTTCAGGACCATGGACCATGACTTCATCGACGCGTTGCAGGTAGGCATGCCTCCTGCAGGTGGATTCGGTATCGGCGTCGATCGTGTCGTCATGCTCATGACCGATTGCACGAGTATTCGCGATGTCATTCTCTTTCCTTTGATGCGACCGGAGTAACTCTCGATGTTCACATTTCTTCGAAGGGCAGTGTGCCTCCTCCTGGTTTCAATCGCGGGCACTGCCACGGCCGATGTAGTCATCGATGACTGGTACGTCCTGTCATTGATGGATGCGCCTGCAGGCTGGATGAATGTCATGGGCGATGTCCAGGACGACGGTCAGCGAAGGTTGAAGAGCGAGACCTCGATGGAACTGAAGCGAGGGGCGATGGAGGTCTCGATTACCGTCCAGGTCGAATGGGTCGAGACCTCCGAGGGCGAGCCTGTCTCCATGACGATGCGCCAGGACATGAGTGGCCAGCGTGTCACGACGGTCTGGATGTTCGATGGAAACGAACTCGAGATCACGACCGAACAGGGTGGGCGTCGCACGACGATCAACGCGGAGGTCCCCGAAGGGACGTGGTATTCGACCTGGGCGATGGTCGATGAGATGAAACGGCGTATCAAGGCCGGCGAGACCGAGTTCTCGCTGCACACGATGATCCCGGATCACGGCATCAAACTTGTCAAGGTCACCTTCAGGAACATTGGAACGGAACCTTGGGAAGAGGATGGTATGAAGAGTGAAGTAACCCTCTGGGAAGTGACGAATGATGCCATCCCATTTCCATCGACGCAGATCTTCAACGCTGATCTGAAGATGATTTCCAACACGATGGCGGCCCCCTTCGGCAACATGGTCTTCACGTTCATGGACGACCAGGAGTCCGTCATGGATGTGCTTAAGGTGTCCACGGACATGCCCGAGTTGATGGAATCGTTCATGGTTCCCGTCGATCGAACCATCCCGGGATGGAAGACCGCGAGAAGGGCGACCTTCAGGCTGATTCCTCGAAATGGAGATGTGCCAAGTCTTCCCTCGGCTGGATACCAACGCGTCGGGACTGTTGCGGAGAATGGCTCACTGGTCATCGATGTCGACCTGGATGCACCTTCGATCGCCTCGGCGGAAGACCAGGCCAATCCGGACTACCTTGGCACATCGATCCTCATTGATCCAACCGATACGGCGATTCTCGAGTTGGCAAAGGCTTCACTGAAGGAGGCCGGAGACGATCCGGCGAAGAGGGCGGACGTGCTTCGGGAAGCGGTCTTCTCCTGGATCTCCAGGAAGGACTATGGCACGGTTTTCGCATCCGCATCCGAGACGGTTCGTAACAAGACCGGCGATTGTTCCGAGCACGGTGTCCTCCTGGCAGCGCTGCTTCGAAGCGAGGGCATACCAGCGAGGGTGGCCTCGGGCGCGATCTATGTTCCAGCCGGTGTCATATCCGATGAGCCGGGGTTCGGCTGGCACATGTGGACGCAGGCCATCATCGATGGGCACTGGGTCGATCTGGATGCGACGCTGCCGATGTCGTACACGGTTGGGCACCTGCTGGCGGATACCAGCAGCCTGGCCGATGACACCGGTGTTTCCGACCAGTGGAATCTCCTGTCGATGCTGGGGAACCTCAAGGTCGAGGTGCTCTCGGTTGACGGTGCATCGCTGCAGAAGCCATGACGATTACGCTGCCGTCGCGTCCTGCAGACGGGCACAAGGGCACCTTCGGTACCGTGCTGGTCGTTGGGGGCTGCGATGATGAAGTGGGCGTCATGCTTGGTGGCCCGGCCTTTGCAGCACTGGGCGTACTTCGAAGTGGAGCGGGACGGTGTGTGCTTGCCATGCCCAGGTCGATTCTCGCCGAGGCGTTGTCGGTGTCCCCATCAGCAACCGGCCTGCCGCTTGCCACTGATGCAGGGGAAGCAGCCGCGCAACTGCAGGAGGCAGCAGCCTCGATGCAGGCAGAGGTCGTTGGCCCCGGCCTTGGTCAATCCCCGTGGGCGGCATCGATCCTGGAAGCACGGCTCGCCAGCCCGGGCCCCCCGGTCGTCTTGGATGCCGATGGTCTCAACCTGCTTGCGCAAGATGCTGGGGTCCTGCGCTCATGTGTACGTGAGATGATCCTGACACCTCATCCCGGCGAATATGCACGCCTTGCCGAAATACTGGGGCTTCCAGAGGCTGGACAGGATGACGCTTCTCGCCGCGGGGCGGCGGAGGCACTTGCAACTGAAGCGGGAGCGGTCGTCGTACTCAAGGGCGCAAGAACGGTTGTCACGGATGGCAGTCGAACCTGGATCTGCGATGTCGGTTCGGCTGTCCTGGCTACTGGTGGAACGGGGGATGTTCTTGCAGGCCTCATCGGGGGATTCCAGGCACAATCTGCTGGAACTCAACGCTTCGAGTCCGCTGTTCTTGGAACCTGGGTGCATGCCTGCGCCGGAGAGCGGTGGGCTGCTTCCCATGCAGATCGTGGCCTGCTTGCCGCGGAACTGGCCGAGGCCGTTCCCGGGGTACTTGAAGCATGTCGCAGGGGGGATCTGGACCTTCCACGGTGTCCTTCCTGAGTCCTTGAAGGTACCCTGTGTGATCCGAGCAGGGGAGGCATTGCTTCAATGACAACGATCAATACAGAACTGGGAACACTTGGAAACTCGCAATGGGTGTCGGGCGTGTACTGCTTCGGCAATCCCCAGGTTGCGACCACTCGCAAGGGCGAACCCTATCTCAAGTGTCTCCTCAGGGATGCAACGGGCGAAGTGCAGGGGAGGAAATGGTCCTTCGATCAGCACAGTTTGAATGAACTGGCTCGAACAGGATTCGTCCAGGTGGAAGGCAGCGCCGAAACATTCAATGACCAGATCCAGGTCAACATCAAGAACATTGAATCCGCCGACGTCTCTGAGGAGGAGATGTGCCACCTGCTTCCATCGACCAGCCAGGACATCGAGGTCATGTTCGATCGTGTTGCGTCACTGCTTCAAGGCATAGAGCACCCGGCGATGCGATCGCTGGCAGAGGCCTACCTGGGTGACGAGGAACTCATGAGGCGATTCCGCATGGCGCCTGCCGCCATGTCCATGCATCATGCATGGATTGGTGGGCTGCTTGAACATACGCACCAACTCATGAACATCGCGGATGCGGTGGTTCCCCTGTACCGGGGAGCTATTGACAAGGACATTGTTCTCATGGGCCTGTTCATCCATGACCTTGGGAAGACCATCGAGCTTTCCTGGGAGAAGGGGTTCGACTACACGGCCGAGGGGAATCTCGTGGGGCACATAGCGCGGGGTGTCATCTGGCTTGAGGAGAAGGCTGCGACATGCGACCCTCCTCTTCCCGGTGAAACACTGCGAGTACTCCAGAACATCATTCTCAGCCACCACGGTGAACCAGAGTTCGGGGCGCTTCGACCACCATCGACTCCGGAAGCCGTACTCATATCGAAACTCGACGATCTCGATGCAAAGACGCAGATGGCCATCTCGGCTCTCGAGCAACCGGGAGCCATCGAGGGCATCTTCACCGACAAGGTCTGGGGCCTCCAGGCGCGTCTCTTCCGCCCAAGGCCGCTTGAGGGTGACAATGCAGATTCTTCCGGCACGGAACTCTTTGATTGAACTTCCGGCTGCTTCCTGTACGTTCCATGTCCATGTCAAAGATTCTCATCGGCATCCCGATCTACAACGAGGCGAAATACGTCCAGGAAGTACTGGATGAAGTTCGAATACAGGGTCATGACATTCTTGTCGTCGACGATGGTTCGACCGACGAGACCCCGATGCTCCTGGCGCGGCAACCTGTCGAGGTTGCTCGGCATGCCGTCAACCGTGGCTATGGTCGCTCGATGCAGGACATGCTCCGTTGGGCAGCCTGCGGCGGGTATGACTGGCTGATCACGATGGACTGTGACAAGCAGCATGAACCTGCCTCGATCCCGCAGTTCATCGAATGCATTGCCTGCAACGACGCCGATGTGATCTCGGGCAGCAGGTACCTCGACCTTGCAGATGGAAGTGACGCCCCTCCACCTGATCGGCAGTCGATCAACAGGGACATCACGTCGGAACTCAATGCCAGGCTCGACCTGTCGCTGACGGATGCATTCTGTGGGTTCAAGGCCTACCGGATCGAAGCATGTGCCTCCCTGCCAGTCGATGTCGATGGGTACGATTTTCCGATGCAGTTCTGGGTACAGGCTGTTGCGTCAGGACTCCGAATTGTCGAAATCCCCGTTCGATTGATCTACAACGATCCAACACGGACATTCGGTGGGCCGCTCGACATCCCGAAAGAACGGCGACGGCACTATGAACAGACGCTTCATCGAGAGATTGGTCGGTGCCTTGACCAGCTGCCGGTTTCCGCGGCAGCAGGCCTCGACCTGTACGTCGAATCCCTTGGTGAGTCATGAGTTCATCGAAACCCACCCCTGTCGAGGACATCCTGTTGTCCCCGGAACCTCCCTGGATCGCCATCCCCAGGGTCGAAGACGTCACTCGATGCCAGGTCCTGGAATCATTCGGACTTGATCCGACGCGACCGGTCATCGTCGTCGGGCACCAGCCGGTGTTCTGGCATGCGGGGATCCTCGCCAAGTTCATTGCAGCAGACGCGCTGGCGAGCTCATGCAACGGTCAATTTGTGCATCTCGTCATCGACAGCCACATGGGGACCTTCAACGAGGTCCACTGGCCGGTTCCAGGTGAGGATGGTTCACTGCATCGGGAGACCTGGAGATTCCGTGACCAGGCCGAGGGCCTTCCCATGGCGATGCAACCGGCATGCGCCCCTTTCGAGGTGCCCTCGGGGAGTCCGATGGGCTTGGGACTGATCCACGCGGCGCTGAATGAAGCAGCCTCGGCAGACGATGCAGCTCTCCAGCAGTCGAGGGCGCTTGATCGACTCATGGATCCCTGGGTTGGTCCACGAACGACGATCACGGCAAGTGCACTTGCGGCTTCCCAGATCGGAGTTGAACTTGCTGAACGGATGTCATCCGACCCGCATGCCTGTCGAAGCATGTACAACCGATCTCTCCTCGATCATCCTGATGTCGACATTGCTGAACTCGCACAGGGAGAACTGCCTTCGTGGACCATGCTTGAGGATGGCACGATTCGCACGAGCCACGAGGATGACGATTCTGCGTTTCGTCGTTTTCCAAAGGCGATGTTCCTGACGGCGATGGCTCGGCTCGGCCTCGGGGACTTCTTCGTTCATGGAACCGGGGGCGCCCGGTATGACAGGTGCATGGAAACGTGGGTCAGGAACTGGATCGAAGTTGATCCGTGCCCAGCCTCGATCGCCAGTGCAACGATGATCATGGATCCTGCAACACTGTCGGAGCACCAGTCGCTTCGCCAGGACATAATTTCCTCCGCTCGTCGGCGCAAGCATGACCCGGCGCTTCGTGCAGGCACAGGGCCATCAACCAGGAAGACATCCCTGCTGGCTGAAGTGGATTTGCAACCTCGCAGGTCGCCCCAGCGGCGAGAGGCATTCAGGCGAATGCATGATGCACTCGATGCCATCCCCGGCTCCGGTGACGGTCTCCTGCTCCCGGAAGAAACGAATCGCCTGCTGGAGAACATGTCGGTTGCTTCCGACAGGACCTACGCCTTCGCGATGCACGATCCTGCTGCCATCGACTCGATGGCCACGCTCATCCGGCATCAGCTTGCTTGACACTATTCGATCTTCAGACCGGCCTTCTCCCAGTATCGCTGGATGGCCTCCGCCGTCGTCGGTTCGATGGTGGTGCCATCAGGTTGAACCTGTCGCAGGAGATTGCCGTCCTGTCCAAAGGTTGAACGTGTCGGGACGGCCTGGTCACCCGATCGACTCAGGAGGCTGAGCCGGTTTTGAATCAGGGGATCTTGTTCCCATGAGTCTGTTCGAAGCGTGATGTTCGGCACCGCCCCTGCAGTGTCATAACTGTAGAACCCATAGGATGCAGGTTCATCGCCGACAAGGCGACTCATCAGGCCTGCAAGCGGGCGGGGGAGCCATGTTTCGGGAAGATCCCACTCGAAGGGTTGTCGCAGGTCGATCTCGATGTCCTGCCTGATCACATGGAGTTGTGCCCTGGGGTTGCCGATCATGGGCTCGATCTGGAAGCCTACCTCGGTTTCTGTTGTCAGCAGTTCGCCCTGTCTCCTGGTCGCGGTAATGGTCCATGCTTCCCGCTGCATGTCCCAGGACATCCATTGAAGTGACAGGACATCAACATAGATTCCACGCGATGCATCGATGACGAACCTGCCATGTTCCTTGACAAGCAGCCCCTCTTCCTTCTCCGTGTTCGTGTAGCGTTCTACTGATCGATTCCGCTTGATCTGCCCCCGGGCTCCGGCAGTTACTTCCCGGAGGTTGTACCCCACTTCCTGCGTGATTCCATCGTGAGACCGGTAGAGTCGATACAACTGGCTCGTACCGGCCAGGCTTCGCAGGGCTTCCTCGGTGATGGAATCAAGGAGGGACTGCCCCCTTGTAATACTTGCCTCGCGATCAAGCTGAATCATGGTCAGGTCCCTGGTCCTGATCGATTGAATGATGTGTTCAATCTCACTTTTCGAGGTTGCCTGGTTCCTTGGCATGGTGATCGCTGTGCCAACAAGCCACTCCTGGTTTCTCAGGGGCATCACGAACCAACCAAAGGCGAGTTCCTCCCCACTTTCAGTACGTTCAAGGATCCATGCGGATTCTGTAACTACTTTCCCAGAAACGACTTGAGATTGGTCGAGCAGCTCAATCGCCGTGTTCTCGTCCTTATTGAGACCCAGGTATTCAACCAGGAGGTTTCTGGCACTCCCAGCATCGCTTGAAATCCCCTCGAGCCTGAGGCTCCACTCAGGCTCCTGCCCACCATCCCTGAGAAGGATGTAGGGGGCCTGTCCAGGCTGGTTTTGCCCCGTGAGGAGGGTTTCATCAGGTATCTGGAACTGGATTCCAATGGTGTCATTGACCAGTGTCTGTGTTTCTGCCCATGCACGCGGCGAACCAAGGGCCAGGCATGCCAGGATGGAGCCAAGGTAGCTACCTTGGAGGCCGCTTAAACAGCGTAAGGATGGCATGGACGGCATTCAGCGAACGATAGCCGAAAGGGGGGTGGTGCGAGGGAACCAGGGCGGGAATGAAATCGACCCTCTCACAGGCCTGGTATGCCTTGACAACCCCATTCAGAGGCCTATCATCACCGTTTCGCGCTTGATCAAGCGATCGAGTGACACGTGAAGATGGATTTCATCCGTCGTTAACCGTGGTTGACGGCGGATGTGTGTTGTCTGGATAACCCCGGCATATGCCGGTCAGAGAGGCTTTTCAGTTCATGGCGGACATGAAGATTCGAATTCGAATGGAGGCGTACGACCACCAGGCGCTCGATGCTTCTGCGCGAGAAATCGTTGACCATGCAAAGCGCACGGGAGCTCGTGTTGCAGGTCCGGTTCCGCTGCCAACCCGTCGAGAAATCTACACGGTGAATCGATCTACGTTCATCGACAAGAAGTCGAGAGAGCAGTTTGAGATTCGAACGCACAAGCGCATCATCGACATCAGTGAACCTAACGCCCGCACCATCGAATCCCTCAACAGGCTCGTCGTACCAGCGGGCGTCTTTGTGAAGATCAGGGCCTGACCGATGACCGCGATTCTTGGATACAAACTCGGTATGTCACGCTGGTTCACGGAGGAAGGGGAGAATATCCCCATCACGATCATCCAGG
>Ga0315339_1001108_pt1 | contig 25986 bp, 19 predicted proteins | sample ASW17metaG_FD_204514 | JGI IMG/M metagenome (GOLD analysis project Ga0315339, IMG submission 204514) | Ammonia-oxidizing marine archaeal communities from Pacific Ocean, United States - ASW #17 | ecosystem: Environmental > Aquatic > Marine > Oceanic | place: USA: California | collected 2016-12-05 | reverse complement strand
GAGTGGGTAAGCTTCTGCTGGTAGATGACGATTTCATCGGATTATTGGCCCTCGTCCGGCTTGAACTGGGTAAAATAGCAGCACAGACTGATATCTTCGGGGTGGGGGGAGAGAGACAATGAAGAAATGTCCCGTGGGTTCTTTGGCCTGCCTCTCACTGCTCATTGCGGGCAGCAGCAGCGGTCAGGAAGCGGTGACGCCTGTTGGCCCGTCCTCGGCGAGTGCGGGTAATAGGACCACTGAGTTGGTCGATGCTCAGTCCTTGACGCCCTATGTGGGGGTTACGACCGATGGCTCCGCCATTGAGGGCCTCTATTCCATCGATCCGGCTTGGGTCGAATCCACCTCGGATCTGGTGCAGGCGGCGAAGGACTTCCTGGGGGCTCTGACGCAGGAGCAGCGCGCCAAGGCGACGTACCCTATCGACGATCCTGAGTGGCGTCGATGGAGCAATACGAGTTCCTATATTCGCGAAGGTCTCGGCTTCGACGAGATGACGGAAGGGCAGCGCGAGCAGGCTTTCGATCTGATGCGAACGGCCTTCAGCACGAAGGGCTTCAAACTTTCCCGAGACATCATGCGTCTCAATCACCACTTGGGCGAGCTTACGGGTCGGCCTGACCGTTATTCGGAGTGGTTCTACTATCTAACATTCATGGGCGAGCCCTCCGAGACTGAGCCCTGGGGCTGGCAGGTGGACGGGCATCACCTGGTTGTTAACTACTTCGTGTTGGGTAACCAGGTAGTGATGTCGCCCCTGTTTACTGGGTCCGAGCCGGTCTTCGCGGAGTCCGGCTTATACAAGGGCTTGCGCGTCATGGAGCCGGAGCGCGACAAGGCCTATGCCGTCTACGCGTCGTTGACAGGCGATCAGAGACAGACGGCGGAGCTGGGCCCAGAGGACATGGTAGCCGATGGCGGCGGCAGGGCGTTCGGCCGCGGTTCCATCGAGTTGATGGAAGACAACGTGGTGATCCCGTATCAGGGAATTGCGGTCAAGGACATGACCGCCGAGCAGCGTAATCTCGTGGTCGAGCTGATCGAGGAATTCATCTCTTTCGATCGTGAGGCGCACGCCAGGCTCAGGATGGACGAGATCATGGCTTACATGGACGAGACCTATTTCGGATGGGATCAGTGGAACGCGTCACTCGGCCCGGATGACCTTTTCTTCTTTCGGATTCAGAGCCCGGTCCTCATTATAGAGTTCGACCACCAGGGCGCGATTGCACTTCCGAACTCGCGTTCAGATATTCCGATCCGAGAGCACATTCACACGGTGGTGCGTACGCCGAACGGTAACGATTACGGTAAGGATCTCCTGCGCCAGCATTACGAGCAGTATCCCCACTGATCTCTTCGTAGGGGCGAATGCGGATGAGCCGCCGTCACACAGACGTGTAGAATCGGGTACCGAAAAGCATTGCTACCAGGGGGGGGCCATGGAAACGATACAAAGAAAGGCCATCGGCTCGGCAGTCGCGTTGTTGGTACTCACGTTGTGCGCAACCGCCCAGCAACCGGCGACTTCTTACAACAAGGTGTCCGACATCACCTACGCGGTTGTCGATGACCGCGAGCTTGGGTTGGACATCTATATGCCCAGCGGTGTGGATGATCCTCCGTTACTTGTGTGGATACACGGTGGGCGTTGGTTGTACCGGACCAAGGAAGACATTAATACTCTGGCATTGGTGGAGGAAGGCTTCGCCATCGCCAGCATCGACTTCCGCCTCTCCGTGGACGAGCCCTTTCCAGCGCAGATCCACGATATCAAGGCGGCGATAAGGTTCCTTCGCGCGAATGCCGAGACCTATGGTTACGAGGCCACGCGAATTGGGGTCCACGGAAGATCTTCTGGCGGTCATCTAACGTCACTCGTCGGTGTCACTAATGGGGTCAAGGAACTCGAAGGCGAGTTGGGGGATCATCTTGACGTTTCTTCCGACGTCCAGGTGGCCGTGAGCTACTTCGGGGCCTCTAACCTCACCACCATTTTGGATCAGTCGACGCCTTTCGGCGTTATGTTGCGTGGACCTGCTCTTGCGCTCCTCTTGGGCGGGCCCATGGAGGCGACGGCGGAGTTAGCCGAGCTGGCGAGCCCTGTGTTTCATGTCGACGCGCAAGATCCGCCTCTGCTTCTGCTGCACGGTGATCAGGATCCGCAAATGCCAATCAATCAGGCGCACGAGTTGCATGGCGTCTACAAGGAGCACGGGCTACCGGTTCACCTCGAGGTGATTCACGGTGCCAAACACGGTACGCCAGAGTTCTTCGATGCTAAGCGTACGGCGTTGGTGGCGGAGTTCCTGAGGGAGCACCTTCGCTGAGAGTTTTAGTCGAGTCCGACGATCTCTCGAGCCTCGCCGGTGAGTTCTAGGACATGTAACCCGGCGTTCGACCGATCCACGGCGTAGATGTAGCCGCGGTCATCGATATTCACGTTGTTGGTCGATATCACCCGGTCGCAGTACTCGATGCCGTTAACCTCAGTGCATAGCTCGATGGAGTTCTCGTTCGGTTCGGGAATGTAGTAGGCCACTTCGACAGGCTGAAAAGGATTGCGGATGTCCACGGCACGAATCCCAGCGTTGAAATAGGAGAGCAACGCCAATGTCTTGTCGAAGCCTGGGTGGAAAGCGTCGTGCACCGAGTGCGGGCCGAAGTACCCGCCCTTGTTGCAGAAGTCACCCGGTTCTTCCGGGACCTGGAACGTAGACACGGGGACTGGCTTGTCTTCTTCGGTGATGTCGATCATAAACATGACGTCTCGACCGGCCTGGCACCGCAGGTCTGGGCGATCGCCCGCTTCCGATACGACGATCAGGAAGTCTCTGACGTTGAATGTCAGATTGTCGTCGTAGTCCGGAACGGTCAGGTCATAGACGGGTTTCGCGGTGTGCACGCCCCAATAGCTCGGCATATCGAGCCGGGCAATCTGAGGATACAAGAGGTTCTCAGGTGTTGGGGCGAAGGGGTCCTCCGCTTCCGGGTTGCCACTAAGGAACTTATCTCGGTCGAGAATCTGCAGGACACCGTTGCCCCCGCTCTCGTAACCGAGATACATGCGATTACCTACGACGAAGGGTTGGTGGAGCCCGGCTACATTGGGGGCTGGGAACGGTTCGTCGCTGTCCGGCTGCCAGCCTTCGAGCCCGAAGTCGCGAATATGACGCGGCTCTTCCGGGCGTCCCATGTCAAATACTTGAAGGATCCGCGTGACGCCCCACCCGTCCGGTGGTGTGCCATTGAGATAGGCGATCCCGCTTTGGCAATCCCACTGCATCTTGTGCGTCTCACGTGTGCCGCGATTCGACTCGGGTCGTGCGGAGTAGCCGGTTTCGGCGATGGTAAGGAGAAATATGGGGGCCGCTGGATCGGTCGCGTCGAAGAGCTCGTAGCTCACGCGCCCGTTGGTTCTGATCAGGTAGGTTTTTTCTGGGTCGCCATTTGGTAGCGACACTCCTTCGCAGACCTGCAAGTGCTGAGTGCCGTTAGCCTCGGGTCCTGTGGCGGGCACGTGGGTGAGCAACTCGGGTGCGGTGGGGTCGGTCACGTCGAGCACGGATAGGCCGTTGACCTCGATGTTTCCGGTGAGCGTGTTTCTAGCCTCGCCCCCGTGATGTCCGACGAAGAGAATCCGCCGCTCTCCGTAGCGATGTACGATTGGCTGGTAAGCGGAGCGCCCTTGTAGGTTGTGGTGTCCGAGGAGGCGCATGTTACGCGAAGGTGGCATCGTAGATTCGGCCTGCTCCGCGGCAGCCATAGCAACGGGTGCTTGAGTCCCCGCTTCAGGGATAGCGGCTGTCTCGAGTGGCGACTCGCAGCCCAGCAATAACATGATCGTGGCTAATGCGCCGGTCGGGCCTCTCATGTGCTTTCTCTCGGTGGAATGTTTCTGTTTTGTCTTCGCTAACGGATGGCGGTAGGTGCGACGAGCGAGCCGGTGAATCCCCTGAAGGGGTTCGTCTGTACGATTAGGGTGGAGACATAGCAGCTCGCCCTGCCCGGTGCGGTCGGAGCACCATGCTCCTCCAGGTTGGTCGACCGTTCAGCCTCACAGTCTTCTGCGAGTACCTCCAGGTCGAGGTCCTCGATCATGTAGATGCCGCTCGAGAGCCAGGCGAGATGGCCGCGCTTCTCGGATCCGCGTAGCCCTAGGAGGCTGCTTTCGACGCTCGTGTTGTCCGCTCCCACAAGGACGGGCTTGCGGTTGATAGTCCACTGCACGCTGCGTGAATCGATGCCGGGCCCGTTGGGCTGGCCTACGTCCTCGCCGCCGTTGAAGTATCTGTCCGTCTCGCTGCGAGGAGCCGTCGGGTTGGATGTCCAGAATCGGGCGCCCCAGCCGATTCGTATGAGGATTGCATCTCCTGGGTGGATGTCCTCGATTGTCATACCCTGACGGATGAGCGCTTGTTCGAGCTCCTCGGGGCTGAACTCGTAGTCAGCCGGTGGAAACTGCTCCGGGTCGCGTCCGGCGGCGGCCTCCCGTTCGTGCCCCAGCCGCCCCACGTCTATCAAGACAGCGCGTGCGACGATGGTGCCCACGTCCTCGATGCCGCCCGCCGCGTAGCCACGGAAGATGTAGTCGTCACCCGGATTTCCTTTAGGGAGATCGCCAGAGTCGCCCTCCGGTAGCAGGTGATAGGCCGGGTCTCGGGTATCGAGACAGTTGTAGGTGATTCCACCCTGGGTCGTGTGGTTGAAGGCGTCGAACTGCGTGCCGAGCGAGGTCACCGACACGCCGTCGCGACCCGGATTGTAGGTGCTGTGGCCGAGTGTTTCTTCGTTGTTGAAGATAGTGTGGGCGGTGCCGCGACCGGGCCATGGACCTGGGATTGTCTTGAAATCGAAGTTGGCGGTGAAGCCCATCTGCCCGGGTGTCATGGTGTGCGCGAGTTCATACACCTTGCCTAGTCTGATAAGACGTAGGTTCTCGCTCACCTGCTCCGGCGTGAGGTAGTTCAGGTTTCCCAGGTGGTCGTCGGGGCCCCACATGCGTGTGGTCGGGTTGTTACACGGGTCCGGCAGGTCAACGAGTTCCGGAATCCTGTCCATAGGTGTGTAGTCGTCGGATTGCGCGCCAGCTTCAATTTGCAGAAGCGCCAAGACGATCAAGCCGGAGAGAATAAATAACCTTGCGTGTTGGCTTTTGTGTGCCCTATCAGACATTTGTTGGCCAACAGACGGTCTTCCTATCCAGGTTGTTATCTCGTCTTCCCTGACATATGTGGAGCACACGAGTTTTGACCTATGGTTCACCTTCGAGCGGGGGGAACATTGGAGGGGAAACCCGGCGATTGGAGGCCGCCTGGTAGGCGGACGCCACGCGCAGAATCATGTCCTCTCGACCGATCTCTGCCCTGAAAACCAATGAGAACGGCATCCCTGGGGCAGGCGAGGAGGTCGGCGTGTTGTTGTTGGTCGGCACGTATCGTTGCCTGTCCTCACTTAGCGTGAAGGCGGGATCGTAGACGGTGTCTACGTAACCTGCCGGTATCAGGACGCTAGTCACACCCGCATGAGGGGCCATGCGAATTGCGCTGCGAACGTCGCCATCGGGTTGCGGTTGTGGTGAGGTTCCGATGATCCCTGGGGCCAGCGAGTAGTGCAGTCGCACGAGGACATCGAGGTCGTTGTCGAGCATCACCTTCAGCTCGAGGCGCCGCAAAAGCTCCCGCAGTTTCAACCGCTCGTCGACGCCCTGGCGCTCGCCCAGCGGCCGGCGCACGTCTTCGAGTTCCTCTATGTTCTTGAACCAAGCGCGTGCGTCATCGCCCCAGAACTTTGAGCGTTCATTCAGTGTTTTGAAGTCCACCAGTGTCTCGGTGTAGCCGCGCTCGGCCCAGTCATCTGCGCGACGCGTAGCGTACTTCTCAAAGTGGTACCTGAATGCATTCGCCGGAGCGATGTACTGAATGGAGCGGATATTGAGGCCCCTGGGCACGGGCTCCCGACCCGTTCCTAAAGCGATCATGTAATCGAGGGGTTCCATAGTGCCGGAACCGTGGAACACGCCGGGCGCGTACTCAGTCCGTTGAATTCTTGCGGCGATTTCGGGAAACCATGGCTGACCCGAATCGTCGAGCCAGTAGATGATGTCTGGATAGAACACCGGGATGAGTTCGGCGAGTGCGTCACTGTAGGACGGCTGCATATTCTCGATATTCGGGTCGTCGGGCCAGAGCGGATCCACCGACTCGACCAGGGTGGCGCCCAGGTATTCGCCTAGCACCTCGTCGATCTCGCGAACGGCAGCGTCGACGACGGGCTCGTCCGCCCGCACGCCCGGGAACTTCAGCATTGACTCGCGGATTACTCCGATGCGCACGTCACTGAGTTCCCCGCGCCCGGGTGACTCTACGATGTGCTGGGCATAACCACCCTCCAGCACACTCACCCGCGGGACGGCGGTCCAAATGTCACGGGGATCGTAATAGCCGTCCTCGGGGTCTTTGAGCGCGTCCAGCACTTTGGCTGAATCGGCGACCGTCCGACAGTGAATGCCACTGCGATCGTAGTAGATGTCAGCACCGATGGCCCCGCCCAGGAACGAGATCATCGCCTTATGCGGCAGGATTAATGAGACTGAGTTATGGTTTGCGGGCCCGCGGCACGACATGCTGGTTTCCTCGCACAGGCTGCACATCACCATGTTCGCACTCACGCCCACTGCCGAACCCGAGCTTGAGCCAAGCGATGCGGCCCGAGTGGTGTCATAGGAGTTGCTTGGATTGCCTGACCAAGAACTTCGCTGATAACCCAGCGTGGAGGGCAGAACCACGGGTGACTCGTTACGCCCACCCACTGACGCGGCGCGGGCGCGGCCGTTGTACTCTGTGTTCACGGCTTTCGAGTAAATGATGGCGCCCTTTTCCCGGAGTTGCTCCACGAGCAGGTGATCGCGCGCGGGGAAGTCGATGTCGTATCGTGCATCGGCGGCCCCGGTCGTTCGCATGTCCTTCGTGTCGAACGGATCCTTGAAGCTAAAGGGGATGCAATACATTGGCAGGTTCTCGAGATCGGGCTCCGTGCCGTACTGCTCATCCAAGCCCATCGCCGTTTCCAGCGCATCGGGGTACTGTCGGAAGTCCTCGCACACGGCGTGGGAGCCTGTCGGGAGCGGGCCCGCAGAGGGGTGCATATCCGCATCACCTTTGCACGTCACGGAACGTTCACCCCGCAAGTTCAATGTGCCGAGCGCGTTAGTCTGTCCTGCATCGGGCATACCGACCGTCATTCCGTACTGGGCGTAGACACTCGGGTCCGAGGCTGTCGGTTCCATCCGACCGAACTCGATGGGCGGTCCCTCATACTGGTCGAAATCCGGGAGGACTTCGGTCACGGCCACCGTCTCGGTGGGGTACTCGAGCACAGCGCCCGCCCTCACCATGCCGGGCACGGCGGAAACCGGCTCACCGTCTAGAGTTACCAGCTGGTTAGTGACACCGTTGTAGGCCTTGGCGCGATCGAGATACATCTCGACGAGACCGAGGCAGGTGAGCTGACCTTCCTGGATAGCGCGATGGACGTCCGAGATGGTTGCTTCCTCGAGGCGGAACTGGAAGGCGTCGCCGCCCTGAGACCGGGCTGCCGAGCTGATGGCCAAAGTGATGAGTGTTGCGACCGCGAGGGTGCGAATGAGCTTAAAGGGCATGATTCCCTCCTGATGACTTCGCGCTGTGTCTTTTTAATGTATGAGTACTTTCTACGCGCGTTAGACTCAGATTCTAAACTAAGTGGCGCGTAGAATACGGTCCTTGCTCCTGAAATCATGAGACTGGCCAGAGAGAATGACCGTTAGACTCAATAGAACCGATGTTGCTGTGATCGGGCTTGGTGGGGTTGGCGGTGTGGCGGTTCTGCCACTCGCCCAGGCGGGACTGGAGGTCGTGGGTCTCGAAGCGGGTGCATGGCTTTCCCCTCGGGACTTTGCGCCGGATGAACTGAGAAACGAGGCCCTCGGTTGGCCCCAGTCCGTGCAAAAGGCAAATCGTGAGGTGCCGGTGCACCGCGCAAGCGCATCCTCGCCCGATTCCCCGCGCCTGCGCCTTCATCCGATGATGAATGCCGTCGGTGGTACCACGATGCACTACTGGGGGCAGAGTTGGCGCCTCAACCCTTGGGACTTCAAAGTCGTCAGTGAGACGACGCGCCGCTATGGCTCATCCCGTATCCCGGCGGGCTCTACGGTTGAAGATTGGCCATTCGGCCTGGAGGAGCTAGAGCCCTACTACGACCGGGCCGAGCACGAGATCGGAATCTCTGGGCAGGCCGGCAATATCAATGGCGTGATCGATGAGCGCGGTAATATCTTCGAGGGGCCTCGCGCCCGCGCCTATCCGATGCCGCCCCTTCGGGGGACCGAGTTCACCGGGGTGATGGGCGATGCCGCGCGGCGACTGGGATGGCATCCTTTCCCCGGTCCGGCAGCCGTTAACTCCCGCGCCTATGATGGTCGCGCCCCCTGCCTCTATCATGGTTTCTGCCACCGCGGCGGCTGCCACGTGGAGGCGAAAAACTCGACAGCGGTATCGACCATCCCGAAAGCCCACCAGACTGGAAACTTGCGAATCGTCACCGAGGCGCACGTGATTCGGATCCAGGTGGACGGAGAAGGACGGGCGAGCGCGGTGGAATATCTAAAAAACGGAGAAACGTATATTCAGCCCGCCGACGTGATCCTGTTGGCTGGCTACACCTACGAGAATGTGCGGCTGTTGTTGTTGTCGACCTCCGACGCTTATCAAGACGGGCTGTCGAATAACCACGGGCAAGTCGGTCGGCATTACATGACTCACAACACGCGCGCCGGCGTGTTGGCGCTCTTCCCTCACGATCTGAATCGCTGGTACGGTCTTCCCGCACAGGGCACCGCCGTCGACGAGTGGGCTGACGATAACTTCGATCACACGGACCTGGACTTTATCGGCGGTGGCAACCTCTGGGTGTATTCGGACCGGCGGCCGATTACAGCGGCGCGCATGAATACCTTCGGTCGCGCTCCACGTTGGGGCTCGGACTGGAAGGCGTTCGTCATGCAAAACGCTGACCGGTGGGTGAATGCGTATCTTCAGAAGACGACGCTGCCTTATGAGGACAACTACCTCGATCTGCATCCGATTATCAAGGATCCACTCGGCTTCCCGGTTTGCCGTATTACTGCGGATTTTAAAGACAACGAGAGGAAGATCGCCGCTTTCATTCAGGACAAGACGGAACAATGGTTTCTGCAGGCCGGCGCGATCGCCACTGTGCGCCAGCCCATCGGCACAATGGGACCATCGACACACGCATACGGTGGTACACGCATGGGCAATGATCCAGAGACTAATGTGGTTGATCGGTGGGGGTTCTCACACGAGGTGCCTAACCTAGGGTTGCTCGGCGCGTCTGTCATGGGTACGAGTGGTGCTCACAACCCGACGCTTACTGCGCAGGCGTTGGCGTGGCGCACGTCGGAGCACCTCGTTGAGAACTGGTCGTCGATCTCGAGCTAGACTACTCCGGCTTTGCCCTCAACCGAGCTCGGCTTGCTGGATCCCGAAGAGGACTAGTCGGCTCGCACTAGTCATCCGGCATTGCAAACTTAACTATTGAAGACATAACAGCGGTTATGGCGTAGCTGGCTTCTATCTTCCTATCCTCTCAAGCTTCAATTGGCCGCAAGCGAACGCTCGGAAGAACGGCCGTCTCTCGCTATAATTTGGGTGAGTAAAGTTAAGTATTCTCTGGGGTGGGGTATGAGAAGGGTCTGCGTCGCAGCTATAACCATGGTTGCGGGTATCGCGTCATCTGCTTCGGGGCACCATAGCAACTCGATCTTCGACCTAGAGTCGGTTGTGACCCTTCAGGGTACGGTGAGTCGTTACGAGTGGAGGAATCCCCACGTCTACGTCTACGTTGAGTCTAGGGATGAGACGGGCCAGTTGATTGAATGGCAACTTGAGGGGGATGCTACTTCAATAATGACTCGAAGTGGTTGGCGGTCAACCACGCTAACACCTGGGGATCCGGTTACGGTTCGGATGAATCCCGATCGGAATGCTCAGAGGCATCATGCGCTGGTGGTCTCGCTTACCAAGGCAGATGGTGTTTTCTTGACACCGAGATCTGGTGGACGCGCGTCTCCTGTCGGTGCGACGGGACTCGCAGGGCTTTGGGATTCAGTGCGGGGATACGCCGGGCGGCGCATCAGCTACGGAGTTCTAACGGAGGAGGGAGCCGCGGCGCAAGCTGCATACATAGAAGCGGATAACGAAGTGTCAGAATGCATTCCCTATCCTCTGCCGACCATTGCTATTGCACCGTACTTGAACGAGATCGAGATCCTTGAGGACAGGGTTCTGATCAGAACCGAGTTCTTTAATGTGGAGCGCACAATCTATATGGATGGACGGGGACATCCTCAGAGCGGCGAGCGCACCATCCAGGGTCACTCGATTGGTTCGTGGGAAGGAGAGATCTTGGTTGTGGATACGACACTTTTCTCCGACAGTCGGACGGGTAATCTCAACGGAGTTCCTGGGGGGGGTCAGAAACATGTCGTGGAGAGGTATCAATTGAGCGAGGATCGTACCCAATTATTGCTCGAGTTCGTCGTTGAAGACCCCGAGTACATGGTAGAACCCATGATTGGCAGAGTCGCGTGGGACCATGCACCTGACCGCGAGCTCCTGCCATTTGGTTGTGATCCAGAAAACGCCCGACTCTATGAGTTCCAATGAGATCTAGAATGACCGTTCTCGGCTGTTAGCGACCACTCGCTGAGTCTGAAGGTTATGAAAGTCCTATTTATTGCACTGCTTCTGCTGGTGCTGTCGCCAATTGCCTCGGCTCATCACTCCCGTGCGGAGTACGTTGGGGGGATAGAGATTGAGGGCAAGCTCCTCAATATTCTTTGGCGAAACCCACACCCGGGGTTCACCATCGAAGTTGAAGAGAATGGGCAGATAAAAACTTGGACAATTGAAGGGTGGAGTTCCCTCAATGGATTTGAGCGTGCAGGAATAACTCGAGATCGATTCGAACTGGGCGATACTCTCAAGGTCTTCGGTCGTATTTCAGAACGCCGAGAGGCACGTATTCTTGCCACGCACGTTCTACTGGCTGACGGGACTGAGGCGGTTCTGAGGCGTGAGGCGGACCCGTACTGGACCGAATCGGAGCATCTGGGAGGCAGGGAGAGATGGGAAGCTGAAACCCAGGAAGCGATTGTGAATGCGGCCGAAGAAGACCGGGGGATCTTTCGGGTTTGGAGCTACCCGTCGCCTAACTATCAGACCAGGGTGTCTTGGTCATTGACCGAATCTGCGCAGGCGGCTCGTGCGGAGTGGGACTTGATCGATAACTACGCGATGCGCTGTGAACAAATGGGTATGCCGGCGACCATGACAACGACGAATCCTTTTGAGTTTATCGATGAAGGAGAGACGATCCGGATTCGAGGGTACGAGTTTGACGTTGTTCGAACAGTCCATATGACTGACTCTCCGGATCCAGCGACACAGCCGCCGAGCATCCAGGGCTTTTCTGTAGGCCATTGGGAAGACGAAAATACGCTTGTGATACGTACCTCTAGGATTGATTTTCCTTATCTGAGTACGAGCGGGATACCCTTGAGTAAAGCTGCAGAAGTAGTCGAGCGGTATAGCCTGCACGAGGACCAGACACGACTTGATTTTCATTTCAGTATCACGGATCCAGAATCTTTTACGGAGCCAGCCACATATGAATATTACTGGTTGGCTCTGGGAGAGGAATTCGGCCAATACGACTGTGACGTTCACTAGAGCGGAAAAGACGTTCCAGAACACTGGTAATGACGGGACGATGATTGGCAAGGTTTAGGAGTTCACTATTACCCGGGTGCCGCAAAAGAGAGGCAAGGGATCTTTATTGATTGTTAGCGCTCGGCATTGGTGTTGAGCCCGGAGGAGTAAGTTCGATGTTGAGGAACGTTTTAGCGGCAACGGCTGTCGCTCTAATGATAGTCGTCGCCTCTCAGCCAAGACTCAGGGCCCAGGGGCAGGGTGTTCCGACCCCCGAGGCATTAGCGGCATCGGAGGAGGCTCAGCAGCATATAGCAGCGGCGATGAGACTAGCCGGGTCCGATTTGGTTGATAAGGCGGAGGCTCTCTGCTCCCCTGCAGGTCCCAGACGGGCGGCGCTGGTGAGACGGGCAGCCGGGTTGCCGCCGGTCGAGGACTATGCGCTGGAGCCGACTCGGGTTTTCGAGAACCTTTATTACATTGGTTTCAGCGACGTGGGCGCTTGGGCCATCGACACGAGCGAGGGCCTCATATTAATGGATACGCTCAATAGTCCCGTTGAGGCCCGCGACGTGCTGGTACCGGGCCTCGAAAAATTGGGCTTGGACCCCGTTCAGATCAAGTACGTCGTCATCGGGCATGGGCACAATGACCACGTTGGGGGGGCCTCTTACCTCCAGCAAGCGTACGGAGCAAGGATCCTGATCAGTGAGCCTGATTGGGATTTAGCGCTCTCCGGCGAGAGGCCAGATCGGCCGAGGCCAACGCGGGACATGGTCGTGACCGATGGCCAGCAGCTGAGCCTGGGAGACACCACGGTAACGTTGGCGTTCACCCCGGGCCATACGGCAGGCACGCTGGCTATGCTCGTGCCGGTCAAGCATCTTGGTCGCACGCACACGGCACTGATCTTTAGTGGCACGCAGATGCCCACTCAGGAATCCCTCGAGGCCTTCAGGCACGTGTTCGACGACTTTGCCCGACCGCTTGAGACGGAGACCGCACTGGGCGGGCACCCTGGGGTTGCGGATTTAGAGGGGGAAGATATGGAACGTTGTCTCGAGACTGGGGGACCGTGTTGGACGCAAGCAATGAACACGTTGGAGCTGAAGGAACAGCTTCGCCAGCGGTACCCGGCTGGACCGCACCCCTTGCTCCTCGGCCCAGAGCGATTCGGCCGCTACATGTCCATCATGGTTGAGTGCGCCAGTGCGAAGCTTGCGGCGATGGAGTAGACGGTTAGTTTATAAAGGCGAAACTGACCTGTCGTTAACGATAAAACCGTGCCGAGCGATAGGGCTTGGGTAGAGACTAGTCATTCGAGATGCGGATAGAACTTGCAAGGTTGAGAACTAGAGAGTTATCCAATGGATAAGAAGAACGGTGCTTTTAGCCGACGAGATTTTCTTACTAAGACCGCCGCAGCTGGTCTTGGCACTACCACTCTGGTTATAGACCAGGCCGGAGCGCAGGTCGAGCGACAATGGCATCACACGGTCGATCTCATCTCGATCGGTGCGGGCGTGTCTGGGCTTGCAGGTGCCGTGTCGGCACTCGACCATGGCGCCTCGGTCATTCTCGTAGATGAGAACATTGATATTGGCGGCCATGGCATGGTCAGCGGTGGTCTTGTGCATCTCGGCGGCGGGCACACCGTGCAGCGCAAGAACGGAGTAGAGGACTCGGCTGAGAAAGTCTACGAGGACTGGATCCGCCCGGATCATCCGTTAGCACGCTACAACGACCGTGACCTTGTTCGCGCCTTCGCCGAAGAAAATGTTTCGACTTTCGAGTGGCTTGTCGAAAGCGGAGTTGACTTCCGTGATGACGAAGTCGTGGGTCCGCAGATGGCATCGACCGTGCCGCGACAGGTGCGGGTGCGGCCCTGGCCGAACAGGGACGGGCTCTACATCTACGTGCCGACCCGGGGTGGCTCGGGGCTTGTGCGGGCGCTCGAGAAAAAAGCTCGCGACGGCGGTGCCGAAATATTGCTGCACCACCGCATGACCAGCATCATCCGTGAGACACCGGCTTCTGGGCGTGTACTAGGGATTACCGTGGATGCAGACGGTCAAACCCTCAACATTCGGGCGACGAAAGGCGTGCTGATCGCGACGGGTGGGCACTCCAACAACGTGGGCCTACGGCGCGTCTTTGACCCGAGGCTTACCGAGGAATACGCAGTTTCGGGTGATCCCTACTCGCGCAAGAGCGGTGATGGAGAGATTGCTGCCATGGCGCTCGGCGCATCACTGTGGGGAACTGCGGCGCAGACTAACGAGGCTGAGCGCTGCCTGCGAAAAGCCGGAAACATCGGTGGTAAGTACTGTGAGTCGAGTCTGCACTGGCATCCGGACACCCCTATTTTCGACAAGGTACGCGCGTCGGGCTTGACAAATATCGACTGGGCCAACGTGATCCTTGTGACGCAAGATGGCGTGAGGTTTTACGACGAGACCGCAGAGAACTACGATTTCTTTGCCGCAGCGCTGGCCTCGCGGGGAGATCCAGACAAGCTCAACGGCGGCGGACCAATCTGGGCGATCTTTGACAGCAGTGCCGTGGAACGTCAGAGCTGGGATCCAACGCCGCCGAACGTGGATTTCGACGGTTACTTCTTCAGCGCGGATACAATTGGAGAACTGGCTAGGCTTATTGATAATGAGTTCCAGCCGTATCCGATGCCGGCCGACGCGCTTGAAGAGACGGTCGCGCGGTATAACGCTTTCGCTGACACTGGGGTGGATGGCGATTTTGGGAAGCCGCAGCCGTTGCACAAGGTTCAGACGCCGCCATTCTATGCTGCGTGGTCGACGCCAATGCTCCACGATTCGTTTGCCGGTTTAAGAACAAACTCATCCGCTCAGGTCATGGATCTACAAGGTGAAGTTATTGAAGGGCTGTACTGTGCCGGTGAGTGCCAAGGCGGATTCAATCAGCACGGGCTGGGCCGAAGTCTCGTGTTTGGACGGATTGCCGGGAGGCATGCTGCGTTAAGCTAGAGGGGTACAGCATAAGTCGGTAAATTCGCAACGCGTAACTCATAGTCGGTAAAGCCACCAGAATCCAGTGAGCAAGTAGAAAGGTAGTTGGCCAATGGCAAAGATGATTCATACGATGCTTCGTGTCCTTGACTTAGATAGATCCATCGACTTCTATGAAAAGGTCTTTAATCTGAGTGAGAAACGCCGACATGATTTCGAGAAGTTCTGCTTGGTCTATATGGGCAACGATGAAAGTGATTACGAGATTGAGCTAACTCTGAATCGAGGCACGACAGAGGCTTATTCGCACGGAAACGGGTATGGACACATAGCCGTGTGCGTAGATGACCTAGATGCAGAACACAAAAGAGTGAAATCGCTGGGTTTTGAGCCGAGAGATATAGTTGCCTTTAGTCCAAGTGGCGATTTGCTTGCGCGCTTTTTCTTTATTAGAGATCCGGACGGCTATGAAATCGAAGTTATTGAACGCCACGGGGCCTACCGTTGAGGCCTGCGATCAAGCAAAGGGTTGCTAGGGCGTCCTGACTCGATACATAGATTTATCTAATTTTCGCCTTGGAAAGCCCAGTGAAGTACTTTTGTACGCGATAGTGTTGAAGTAAGGTTCTCTCAGGAGAACACTAATAATCAAAATATCAGCAACGCGGGAGGCGGCGATGTCTGAAATCTCCATTCTGGTTCGGCCCCATGTCGGGATCAAAATGTACTTGCCAGAGTGCATCATCTTGCTGGTGTTTGCGGTTGTCCCGCCTTTGCTGGCATGGGGCGGGTATCTAACCCTCGATCGCACAGGCGGCCTGATGGTTCTTGGTACGATTCTCGCCCAGTTCATCGGGCTCAACCGAGCGAACATAAAACATATTAACAACGCCGTTCGCATCAAGCAGGGGAAACAGCCGTTGGACTTTTCAGTTGCTAGCCAATGGTTTGCTTGGGGGTCTCTGGCTCTCGCACTTGTCGGCTCGTCTTTGACTTTATTCTGACTAAGCGAACTCCAAGCGTGGGCAGATAGCAGGTCGTTGAACCGATTGACCGGCTCACCCCCGAGTGACAGACTTCAGCTCATACCGACCTGGGGAGATGTCAGATGAGAATAAAACCAATAACCCGCAGTGTCCTAGCGTCGTTCGTTATCATTTTTGCCAGCAACGGAGCCTGGGCCCAGGACGTGTCCAGCTACCATATGGATCCCACTTGGCCGAAGCCCCTTCCTAACAATTGGAAGATGGGGGGTGTTACCGGTCTTGCGGTCGACAGCAACGATAATGTTTGGGTATACAATCGCCCAAACGACCTGACGGCACTGGAGCTACGGGCGGAATTCTCACCGCCAATCGCGGAGTGCTGCGTTCGGCCGCCCTCGATGATCCATCTCGACATGAGCGGTAATGTGATCGGCTCTTTCGATGCGCCTCAGGGACACGGCATGGACGTCGACAGTGAAGGCTTCGTTTACCTGGGCCAGGATACCGTTCGCAAATACGATCCGCGCACCGGCGAGATCGTCGCGGAGGTCGCTCGGACCCCTGAGCGAGAGGGTGGGGGTCGGGTGGGATTGCCTCCGCCTATGGACCTGGTCCCGGGCCGCGGCACCGTGGGGCCGGTTTATCGATTCCTGCCAAGGCCCCCGCGGCCCCCTCAGCAGGTTGATCCGGCCGAGGAAGCTCGGGAGGCAGCCGCCGTAGCCGCATTCCGCGAGAAGTATCCACCCGAGACGCCGATGATCGTTGGCGGTCTCGAGGAGATCCGGATCATCGAGGAAGACAACGAGATGTACGTCGCCGACAACTACCTTGGCGGACGCGTGCTCATCTTCGATCTCGACACGTTCGAGTTCAAGCGCGGCTGGGGCGCTTACGGGAAACCGCTTGCGGAGATTAGTGCCGACGACGCTGATCACGAGTACACGCCCAACGGACCTATGGCGTCGGATTTCGTGGGGCACCTGACTTTGAACGTGTCCAATGACGGTCTCGTGTATGCGGCGGACCGCAACGGCAACCGCATTCACGTGACGACCAAGGACGGGGAGTTTCTCAAGGAATTCACCCTCGCGACGGGTACCGGGGCAGGTGGCTCTACCGGCGGTGTGGCGTTCTCACCGGACGCCGAGCAGCAATACCTCTATATCTCAGATCTCACGAACAACAAGATCTGGTTCTTGGACCGGGAGACGGGTGAGGTTGTGGGTGACATGGGTCAAATGGGTGAGAACAGCGGCCAATTCTTCGGGCTCCACATGATTGCTGTCGACTCCGAGGGCACGATCTACACGGGAGAGGTTTTCTCTGGTGAGCGTGTGCAGCGATTTGTGCAAACGGACACCCCTAAGGGAAGACTGTTGCAGCAACTCGCTGACATGCCGTAGTGTCTTGAGGGGCTCATAGAACTCCAGCTGCAGAAGCTGCGAGAAGTGTCAGGGCAGGGTTAGCTGGAGCGTTGCGGGAATGATCGAAAAACACGCGTTCCGATCCTGTTCGATGTTCGGTAGGCGGGGCTGATACTCCTAACTCTGGTTAGGCGACGCTCTTTTCTCGGGGGGCTGCATACCCGTCCTGGATCGGTACGCCCCCATCTACCCGAGTGATGGCGGCTCTATGCATCCCTTAGGTTCCGGGCTCAGAATAGGTCTTCCGGAGGGCATTGAGCCCGTCGTTCCGGTATTATCCGCAAAGACTTTCCGGTCTACGAAACGCTGGTAGCGGATGGAGCGAATGCGGATTCTTGAACGGAAAAAATACCTCAGAAGGGCACGATCGGGGATCGTGAGTACAGCGATCGCCTCATTCCTCGTCGCCGGTATGGGTACTGCAGTACTGTTTGGTGTCCCTGCTTCCTCACAGGAGACCTCACCAGCAAGCGCGTCTCACCTGGCGCCGGGCGAGATGGTGGAAACTTACTGTGTCGTTTGTCACAACGAGATCGCTGCGATTGCAGGACTGAGACTCGATGGTCTAGATGCGACGAATCCAGCCACCGATGCCGAGGTGTGGGAACGGGTCATCGTGAAGTTGCGGTCGGGGATGATGCCGCCGCCTGGTATGCCCCGACCGGACGCGACAACCTACCGCTCTATTGTCAGCTCGTTGGAGGCCGATCTCGACCGCGCTTGGGCGGCTACACCGAATCCGGGTAGGGCCAGCTCTGTACATCGCCTAAATCGTACGGAGTACAACAACGCCGTCCGTGATCTCCTCGCCCTTGACGTGGATGTGAAACCGCTTCTACCGGGGGATGAGACAGCGGATGGCAGTTTCGACAATTTCGCAGATGTCCTCACATTTTCGAGAGCGCATCTGGAACGTTACCTTTCGGTTGCCCGTCAGGTGACTCGGCTCGCGACGGGACTGCCACCGGTGACCGCGGGAATCGAGACCTTCGAGATCCCCCTTCACGTTCTGCAGGATGACCGGCAGAGCGAGGAGCTGCCGTTCGGATCCCGCGGTGGTATTGCGATACCGTATCTGTTTCCTGTCGACGGCGAGTATCTGATTAAAGTGCGGCTCCGGCGCCAGTATCAGGACTACGTCATGGGCATGGGTTGGCCACAGCAGCTCGACGTGCGGGTAGATGGCAAGCTGTTAGAGCGGTTCACGGTGGGTGGCGCTGCCAAGGGTCGACCGGTAGCGGCTAGCTACGCTGGCGACGGGGAGCCGGGGTTTGCCGGTGATCCCGACTGGGAACGGTATATGCAGATTGATGCAGACGCCGCGCTGGAGGTTCGCGTGCCTATTGAAGCGGGGCCGAGCACGGTAGGTGTGTCGTTTGTGCGGGAGCTGTGGGAGCCGGAAGGTCTCCCGCAACCGCTGCAAAGAGGTAGAGTCCTGACGAACGATCAAATCTACATGGGCTACGCTGCGGTGGAGTCAGTCCAGATTGGCGGCCCATTACAGGCAGTTAAGACTGCCGATCAGGTGACGGCTACGCCCAGTCGAGAGGCGATCTTCCTGTGTCGCCCCCAGGGCGATTCGGACGAAGAGGCGTGTGCCACTAAGATTCTGACAACTCTCGCCCGCCGAGCCTATCGCCGCCCCGTCACGGAAGGAGATTTGGAACCGCTCCTGGAGTTCTTCGAAGCCGGACGAAGGGATGGCGGGAGCTTCGACACGGGCATTCAGTACGCTCTCGAACGATTATTGGTGGATCCTGATTTTCTGTTGCGCGTATATCGGGATCCGACCGACCTCGTGCCAGGAGAAACGGCTTTCCATCTCAGCGATTTGGAGGTGGCTTCAAGGTTGTCGTTTTTCCTATGGAGTAGTATCCCCGACGAGCGTTTGCTCGGCTTAGCGGAACGCGGAGAGCTAACGGATCCGGTGACGCTCGAAGGAGAGGTTCGGCGCATGCTGGCCGATCCGCGTGCGACAGAGACGCTCGTTGATGATTTCGCGGCACAGTGGCTGAATCTGCGCCGGGTCGGTGAAGTCGTGGTTGACCCGATCCGCTACCCTAATTACGACGAGAGCCTGCTCCAGGCGTTCAAAAGGGAAACGGAGCTGTTTGTCGGCAGTACGATCGAAGACGATCGCAGCGTCGTAGAACTTTTGGACGCGGACTATACCTTCGTGAACGAACGGCTGGCTCGGCACTATGACATTCCGGGTGTTTACGGCAGCCGATTCCGCAGGGTTGCTCTACCGAATCTTGCGCAGCGCGGAGGATTGCTCGGACATGGAGCGCTGTTGGCGACCACATCATATCCAGATCGAACATCACCCGTTCTAAGAGGCAAATGGCTCCTAGACAATATTTTCGGGACGCCGGCCCCGCCACCTCCTCCGGGCGTCGACACGAGTTTGCAAGCCGGGGATGGTGGCGCCGTGCCAGCCACGATACGTGAGCGACTCGCGCAGCACAGGGAGAACGCTATTTGCGCTACCTGTCATACAGTTATGGACCCGCTCGGCTTCTCGCTCGAGAACTTCGATGTCATTGGTGGGTGGCGGACGATAGACGAGGCGGGGCGACCGGTCGACGCTGGCGGTATTACGGCAAGTGGTGCGACGGTCGAAGGGCTGACCGGATTGCGTTCCCTTTTGTTGGTTGATCCGGAGCAGTTTCCTCGCACCGTTACCGAGAAGCTTCTGGCTTACGCGCTCGGGCGTCGTCTGGAGTACCACGATCAACCGGTGGTACGCCAGATCGTTCGAGACGCGGCTGCTGCTGATTACCGATGGTCGTCGCTTGTTCTCGGAATCGTGAAGAGCACCCCGTTTTTAATGAGCATGCCGCGCGTGGCGCCAGATTACGCAGCGGCAAACTGAGGGAGATAGACGACATGACCTTCCCGCGGATGAAATCGTTGTCACGGCGGACTGTGTTGCGCGGTTTAGGTGCGACGCTGTCCCTGCCGTTCCTGGATGCGATGGTTCCCGCTTTCTCGCAGTCTGCCCCAAAGCCTGTACATCGCTTTCAGACTTTCTATGTACCAAACGGTATGGCGATGCCCTATTGGACACCGAAAGGGGTGGGGACCAATTTCGAGCTCTCACCTATTTTGGAGCCGCTTGCGCCCTACCGGAGCCAGTTGCTCGTCCTATCCGGCATGAAAACAACCTGGAACTATATTCACGCGGGGGCGTCAGGATCGTTTCTGACAGGCACAACACGCGGTGGGACCAACGAAGTAGAAATTATCGCGGACGTGTCAATGGATCAGTTGCTCGCGAGGCACTTTGCCAGCGAGACGCAGGTGCCCTCGCTCGAGTTGTCGATGGACCGTCCAAGCAACGCGGGGGCGTGCACGGGCAGTCTGAGCTGCGTCTACACGCACACCCTTTCGTGGCGAAGCCCCACGCAACCGCTACCGATGGAATGGAACCCGCGAGCCGTATTCGAAACGCTGTTCGGAGATAGTGGTACCACGGGGCGAGAGGCGCGAGACGCGCGGTTGCTCGAGCGCAGGAGCTTATTGGATTCGGTGAGCGAAAAGCTTGCCGACCTGAGCCGGGAGCTAGGGCCGTCCGACCGTGTGAAGTTGGACGAGTACGCGGAAGCAGTTCGTGATGTCGAACGGCGCATTCAGAGGGCGGAGGAACAGACCGAGCTTGAGTTGCCCGAGATGGCACAGCCTCAAGGTGCGCCTCCTGAGTTCGAAGAGCATCTGGCTCTGATGCTGGATCTGCAGCTACTCGCACTCCAGTCGGGTCTCACGCGCGTTATCTCGTTCATGATCGGAAAGGAACAGAGCGCGCGTCCTTACCCCCAGATTGGCGTTCCAGAAGCTCATCACCCGCTGTCGCACCACAATATGGTGCCCGAGCTGGTTGCGCATATGTCCAAGATCAACCGATACCACGTGGAGCTTTTCTCACAGTATCTCGAGAAGCTTCGTGCGACGCCCGACGGCGACGGCTCACTGCTGGACAACATGACAATCCTTTACGGTTCCGGTATCTCCAACAGCACCGTGCATGATGGTGACAATCTGCCGATCCTGTTAGTCGGTGGCGGCGCCGGCCAACTCAAGGGTGGTCAACATATCGTCTATCCCGACGAGCCCCCGATGGCTAACTTGCTGGTCACACTAATGGACAAGCTTGGCGTGCCGGTTGAGCAAATCGGGGGCAGCACGGGTTCGCTGCCGATTGATGCCGTTTCCGGGGTTTAACTGAGGGCGAGGCATGTTACGGCGAATCGGATTGGTCTCGTTTCTAGGCCTCGCTTTCATTAGCGCAGAGGGGAGTGAACTCGGGACCCTCATCGCCTCGGTCAAGGATGCCAACCGGGAGGCGCTGCAGGAGCTAATAGGTCAGGGGGCAAGCCTCAAGGAGGCTGAGGCGGATGGGACGACCGCACTGCATTGGGCGAGCTACCAGGACGATGTCGCGAGCGCCGAGATCCTTATACGGTCGGGTGCTGAGGTAGATGCGGCAAACGATCTAGGTGTTACACCGCTCTGGATCGCCAGCCTGAACGGCAGTACGGCCATGGTCGGAAGACTATTGGACGCGGGCGCAGATCCCAATGCGGCGCTCCAGTCTGGTGAAACACCTGTGATGGTGGCCGCACGATCGGGCAGCACTGGGGTGTTAGAGCATCTCCTTACAATGGGCGGTGACTTAGCGGCACGCGGTCCGCGCGGTCAGACGGCGCTCATGTGGGCGGTGGCTCAACAGCATGCGGATGTCGTAGCACTGTTGCTCGAGCATGGCGCCGACATTCATGCTCGTACTGACGTTTGGAGCCAGGTGATGGCGGTGCCGCCGCATGGTCAGCCCGAACACAATCGCGATATTCCCCACGGCGGCAACAGCGCACTTATGTTCGCGGCTCGGGTTGGCGATCTCGCCTCGACGAGGCTTCTGCTCGCGGCCGGTGCAGACGTCAATGATGCAGATGCTTGGGGTGTTTCGGCCATGGTGCTCGCCGCTCATTCCGGGTTCTCGGAGCTCGTGGAGCTTTTGCTCGAGCATGGTGCTGACTCGAACTCCTCGGACGCCGGGTTTACGGCGCTTCACACTGCCGTCATGCATCGCGACCAAAGGATGGTGGGCGCTTTACTCGCGCAGGGGGCTGATCCCAACGCGCCGCTTCAAACCTGGACTCCCAGGCGTCGCGCCTCGCGAGACTTCTATTTTCCGCCCTCATTGGTGGGAGCTACGCCGTTCTGGATGGCCGCTCGGTTCACCGATCCGGCTCTGATGCGCTTGCTGGCTGAGCATGGTGCAGATCCGCTCTTCGTTCACCAGCCAGATTACAAGGCCACAAGTAATGTAAATGGATTTGAGAGGCGACGGGAGTCGACGACGGCCTTGATGGCTGCGGTCAGCATGGGTGCTGGGGGGGCGTCTGGGTGGGCCGAACCCGCGCGCAACGAACTCGAGGCGCTGAGGCTTGAAGCGGTTAAAGTCGCGACTGAGCTTGGTGCTGACGTTAACGCGACAGATTCGGACGGCCGTACCGCCCTTGATGCCGCAAGGGCGCTAGGTCACTCGACGGCGGTAGAGTTTCTCGAGGACCTGTCTGTTAGGTAGGACTAGAGAACGCCGGCTTCTTCCATCACGGCCTCACACTTGTCGCGAATCTCCGAGGCAACTTCGAAGGGATCACCGTTCACGAGTTCCGCACGGAACAGCTCGACCGAGAGAGCGCCATCGTAGCCTTTGTCCGCTAGCTTGCGCAGGATGGGCACGATGGGCGTGATTCCGTCGCCAGGGATTATCCTCGAGTTGTTATCGATCAGTTCCCGGGGCGTGTCGAGCAGATCCTGGAAGTGGGCATGGGCCAACTCGCCTGGCTCGAGCAGATCCAGGTCCTCGAACTTGCTCATACCGGACCAGAAATGAAAGAAGTCGAGCATTGGCCGGACATTAGGGTGTGCCGCTGCTCGGATCACCTGAAGCGTTGAAGTGAGGGTGGATAGATGTGTTGAGGTTCGCGTGAACTCAATCATGGCGGTGAGGCCGAACTCCGCCGCAATGTTTCCGGCTTCTCGAATACAGTCGGGCGTTTCCGAGAAATCCTCCGCGGTGACGGGCCGGCGTGTGACCGAGGGCGAATAGATTTTCTCCAGACCGAGCCCGACGAACTGCTCGCAGCGCATCCGCCATGTCTCGAGTGAGGCCTCGCGCTCAGGCCCCGGGATCCAGAGATCGGGCAGAGCCACAGCTCCTGACACTGGCGTGAGGTCGAGATCGGTCAAGAGCTGCCGTGCGCCGGCGAGGGTGTCGTTCTCCAGAAAGGTATCCAGCAGGTTGGCGTTTAGTTCCACGTTGCGAATACCGGCCGCTGCCCAGCCTTCCAGCGATCCCTGAAAGCCCGCGGCGCGGGATGTGTTCTGGTGGATGGCCAGCAGCATTCTACTGTTCCCCATTTGAGCGTGCAGGACGCGGGCCACTGCGCTTGCAAACGGTACTGCCAACAGAGCGCGTCGAGTGAGCATGATCAACACTGTAGCGCGCATCGCCGATGAGGACCATGGATGGGGCTCTTCTGAGACTAGCTAGAGCTATTAGAGCACAATTTTCCCTTGTGAGACGGTCACTTCCACTGTTCGAGCCTATTGGGGCTAGGGATGATTCTCCCGACCCGAACGGGTAAGATCGGGTGCGTATTCGAGTGCCCAATTGCGCCCGAAAAGAGACGCTCAATCCATGATTTTCGTTAGGATCGATAGCTTATGAAGACTTCACAGCGGCCGCGTTCCGACAAAAAGAAAAAAGGGGTAAGTGGCGACGTTTCCACAGAGGGCTCAGCTCTGGATCAAGAACACGCTGGTCTCGATCTGACGCGACGCGATTTTCTCGGCGGCACTGGTGCCGCGATCGTCGCGGCCAAGGCCGTACCGCTGAAGGCTCAGGAGTCACGGCAGGAGGAGGTTGAGCCGGAGGTCGCAGACGTGCCGAAGACGGCGATTACCGTCACAGTCAACGGGATCCGCCACAGCGTGGAAGTGGAGGACCGATGGACGCTGAACGAGCTGATTCGGGACCATATCGGACTCATCGGCTCGAAGATTGGATGCAATCGTGGGGAATGCGGCGCGTGCACCGTGTTGCTGGACGGAGAGCCGGTGTACTCCTGCAGCACGCTGGCGGTTTGGGCTGATGGTCAAGAGATTCTGACCGTGGAGGGGCTTGAACGAAACGGCAACCTTACACCGCTGCAGCAAGCCTTCATGGAGCACAATGCGCCGCAGTGCGGATTCTGCACATCCGGACAGCTTATGTCGGCCACTGCGCTGCTTGAGCGTAACCCACAGCCCACCGCCGGTGAGGTTCGTCAGGCGTTGGCCGGCAATCTATGCCGCTGTTCGAACTACAACGCGATCGTAGAGGCGGTGCTCGCTGCTGCCGAGACGGGAGGTGCGTAATGGCTGTCGAACCCTTGAACACCGTCGGTCATGATGTTCCCCGTGTCGACGCTTACGAACGAGTGACGGGAAAGGCCACCTACACCCGAGACATCAAGCTACCGGGGATGCTGTATGCGCGGGTCCTGCGCAGTACCGTTCCGCACGCGCGTATCCGACGCATCGACACCTCGAAAGCTGAGGCTTTGCCTGGCGTGAGGGCGGTCATCACCCACGAAACACACCAGCTCGTCTACGGCTCGGGTTCCATTTCCGGCGGGCGCCAGTACAACGATGCCATTAAGGACATCACGAAGCGCCTCCGGCACATGTTCCCCAACCCGGTGCGCTTCGTCGGCCAGCCGGTTGCGGCTGTCGCCGCGGTTAACCGCCATGTCGCGGAGGAGGCCCTGCAACTTATCGAGATCGACTACGAGGAGCTACCGTTCGTGCTCGATCCGGAGGAGGCGTTGCAGCCAGGCGCGCCGTCCATTTGGCCGGACGGCAACATGGCGCACGATGACCAGAATCGGCAGGAACCGATCGGCACCGAGTCCGGAGACGTCGAAGCCGGATTCCAGGACGCCGACCAGGTCTTTGAGGATAGGTATACGACCGCTTTTGTCCAGGATGCCCAGATGGAGCCGCGTTCGTCGCTGGCACACTGGGAAGGGGATAAACTTATTCTGCACACACCGACCCAGGGCGTCTCGAATTGTCGTCACGACAATGCTCGTGATCTAGGGCTCGACGACCATCAAGTGCAGGTCATCTGCAAGTACATGGGTGGGGGTTTCGGAGACAAGAACGGCAGCTACTACTTCGATCTGATTGCAGCGTCGCTGTCAAAAGAGACCGGCGCCCCCGTGATGGTCGAACTTTCACGTAAGGATGATTGGCTCGGGACCCACGGCCGCTGGCACACCGTGCAGGATTACAAGATCGGCGTGAAGGACGACGGTACTGTGACCGCGATTCAGATGAATGCGCTGAGTGGCATGGGTCCATACCTCAGGCGATCCGGCAACATTGGCGGCATCGACGTTTATGCTTGCCAGAACGTCGACCGTAAGATCTACCCGGTGCATACGAACCGGATGGTGTCGGGCAACTTCCGGGCACCGTCGGACCCGCAGGGTTACTTCGGTATCCAGTCCATGATGGACGACGTCGCAGACAAGCTCGGCGTCGACCCGGTGGAGTTCGCATTGAAGAACATGCGCCGGCCGACGGCAGAGGAGCCCTTCACGAACTATGTGCTCGATCAGTGTGTCGAGCAGGGCGCAGAGGAGTTCGGCTGGCAGGATCGCTGGCGGGCCGAGCCGGGATCGGATGCAGGTCCCGTCAAACGTGGCGCCGGCATGGCATTCAAGATGTTCCGCGCGACTGTCGGCCCGAGCAGCGCGGTTCTTCG